>Ga0209304_1000026_pt1 | contig 91168 bp, 85 predicted proteins | sample COGITO_mtgs_1004_4_FD_184789 | JGI IMG/M metagenome (GOLD analysis project Ga0209304, IMG submission 184789) | Pelagic marine microbial communities from North Sea - COGITO_mtgs_100423 (SPAdes) (version 2) | ecosystem: Environmental > Aquatic > Marine > Epipelagic ...
CGGCGTAGTAACAATCGCAGTCAATATGGATGATTTTACGTTGCATGGCAAAAATACTGTATGGGTATACAGCTATATTAGAGATATTAAGCCTGGGAGGCAAGCCTACGACTCAAACGGGGGGGGGCAACTGACGCTCAGTCCCAAACGGCGCGCATGCTGAGCAGCTCGCAGAAGGCCGCGACCCATTGCTGACTGATCAATACGAAATCGGGCGACTCAGTATAGTGGGCCATCTGGGTCATTTGCAGGCCGCTGTAACCGCAGGGATTGATGCGCAGAAAGGGAGTGAGATCCATATCGATATTGAGGGCCAAGCCGTGGAAGCTGCGGCCCTTCTTGATCCGCAAACCGAGCGAGCAAATTTTCTGCAGCCCGACATAGACCCCTGGTGCATCAGGCTTGGCAGCCGCGACAATACCATAGGGTTGCAGAGTGTTCACCACGCTCAGCTCGAGCGCACTGACCAGCTTTCGGACGTCGGAGCCGATACGACTCATATCGAGCAACACGTAGGCCACTAGCTGACCGGGCCCGTGATAGGTAATCTGGCCACCGCGATCGGCCTTGACCACCTCTATATCGCCTGGATCGAGCAGATGTTCCGCTTTGCCGGCCTGACCTTGGGTGAACACCGGTTCGTGTTCAACCAACCAGATTTCATCAACCGTGTTGGCGTCCCGCTCCAAGGTGAAGCTCTGCATTGCATGCCAGGTTTCACTATAGGGCACTCGGCCAAGAGTTCGGATGCGCACCCTATGCTCAGCCGTGCTGTCGATCATAGAACCATCTTTACCATTGGATTGACTTTTAACTCGTCAAACAGGAGCGTCAAATGGGCTTCCTGTTCGATTCGCATCCAAATTGTCAGACTGACAAAGCGGCCATTTTTACTCGGATTTTCACTAAAACTCTCAACGGTAACCGCCGGATCGTATTTCACTAACACGCCGGCGACAAACTGCTGATAATCAGGATGGGCGTCGCCCACCACCTTGATCAGATAGCGTTCACAGGGGAACTCAATTTTAGGCGCAGCGTCCAATTCGCGGGGCATCGGTACTCCTAGCGTCAAACGCTAAACAAGTTACTAATCAGTAACAAAATGTAATCCCATATGCGGGCAAAAAATCCGGCACGTTTTACCTCATGTAGGGCAATCAGGGGCTTGCGCGTGACTTCTTCACCGGCCACATAGACCACCAATTCGCCCAAGGTCTGGCCAACCTGAATCGGCGCCTTGATGGTTGGGTCAATGTTTAACTGTGTGGTTAGAGCGTCTTCCGTGCCACGGGCAATGGTCAGGGTCAAATTCTCGACCAAGCCGAGCGAGAGCGTTTTAACTTTGCCACCCCAGACACGGGCCGAATAAAGCTCAGTGTCGCCTTGGAAAGGCTCTGCGGTGCGAAAGAATCGAAAACCGTAGGTCAACAGTTTCTGTGTCTCTTGGGCGCGCGCGCCTTCGGAGCGCGTGCCCATGACGACACTGATTAGACGCATCCCATCACGTGTGGCCGAGGCCACTAAACAATAGCCTGCGGCATCGGTATGACCGGTTTTTAGGCCATCGACATCGGGATTGGTACCGAGCAAGCGGTTTCGATTAGGTTGCGGAGCAACCGGACCATAGGCGAAGCTGCGTTCAGAATAGATCGGATAAAATTCAGCATTTTCATAAATGATGGCCTTGGCTAGGAGGGCCAAATCATAGGCGGTTGAAAAGTGATCGATGCCATTTTTAGGCGACAAACCGTGGGAATTGGCGAAGGTGGTATTAATCATGCCCAACTTTAGAGCGTACTTATTCATCAGGTCGACAAACAGCTCCTCGCTGCCGGCAATATGCTCTGCCATAGCGACTGAGGCATCGTTGCCAGACGGGATCACGATTCCGCGCAACAGATCTTCGATGCTGACCATCTTGCCTTCTTGTATAAACATCCGCGAACCCTGCATGCGCCAAGCCTTCTCACTGACTAGGGTCTCATCACTGAGCTCCATGCGACCTTCGATGATTTCCCGCTCGGCTATATAGCTGGTCATCAACTTGGTCAGGCTGGCGGGCGCAATTCTTTCATGCTCGTTGTTCGCGACTAAGACCTGACCCGTTTCGGCATCGATCAACAAATAAGCCGTTGCTGCCAATTGCGGCGCCGCGGGGATAAGGGGTTCCGCGTGCAGCAATGACCCGAGAAGACTTGCGGCCACCAGACCGAAGGTTGTGATGTTTCGCTTAAAGTTCACACTGGTTTCCAAAATTCGATACGCATTGACACAAAATGGCCCGCTAACTGGTCAGCAGCAGACCCCAAAAAGAAACTCATTGTAGCAGCCGGGGGGGTATTTACACCCCCCAAGCTAATCTGTCCAACCTAGCCTAGGGCTTAGCAACGATTACCGGCTTGCCCATTTCACCATTAGCGTACTGCTGCTGCAGTTCAATGGCGCGGCTGTACTTGACTGGCCCGATGCGCACGCGATAAAAGTTGTCGCGAAAAACACCGACCTGATCAGATACTTCGCCGGATAAGGTATCGCGCATGGCATTTGCCCCTGTTTTTTCACTAAAGGCGCCGACTTGAACATAATAGGATGCACTGTCTAAAACGGAGCCGGCAATGGCTTCGACCCGGACTCGAGCCGTGCCCTTATCCTGAAAGCCCAGCTTCACGGCGCCGGCATAGGACATATCGATAATGCGCCCAGCATGGAACGGGCCCCGGTCATTAATCCGCACGTCGATCGACTTACCATTGTCTAAATTGGTCACGCGAACCCAACTGGGCAAGGGCAAGGTCTTATGGGCCGCACTGATCTTATTCATATCAAAACTTTCGCCATTGGAGGTCGCGTGGCCGTGAAATTTGGCACCGTACCAGGAGGCTAGACCCTCTTCACGATAGTTTTCAGCGCTGGAGAGAATCTTGTAACGCTTGTTGTTGACCGTGTAGGGGCTTTTATTGCCCTGTAAAGAGAGCGGTTCCATCCGGGCAGGGGTTTCCGTTATCTGATGCTCGGCAAGTGCAACCACAGGGGCTTTGTCCTGTGCAATGCTATAGCGGGATTGGCCTGCCGGCGCAGCGACCGCAGTTTGGGCGCTTGCTTTTGCCTTACTCGGCACAGTAGCGACACCACTGCCCTGCCCTTGGGCGATGTAGTCACTTGAACAGGCGCTGACCAGCACCAAAATGCCACTGGCTAGTAGCGTTCTAACACGATACTGGATGGGCATGAAATTGAACATAAATAGACCCTTATTACTTCTGCTCTAACGCTTCGGCGAGTTGAAAAACGGCCATGCTATAGGCGATGGCGCGATTGTAACGTGAAATAACCCAAAAATTTCGATAGCCGAGCCAATATTGGGTCCCCTCTTCGGCGTCGAGTCGAATCGGAAAGACCTGTGCCTCACCCGACTCCCGAATGGCGCTGAACCAACCCAGCTGTTCGACTTCCGCCAAGGTGCGACTGCGGTCAAAGGAATTGACCTTAACCGCCGAATTGGGATCTGTTACCGTGGCGCTTGAGACGATGGTGGCACCGGTACGCCAACCATTCTCATTGAGATAATTGGCCACCGAACCAATGGCATCATAGGGGTCGCTCCATATATCAATATCGCCGTCCTTGTCATGGTCGACCGCATAGGCCTGATAACTAGTGGGCATAAATTGGGGGTAGCCCGTAGCTCCAGCATAGGAGCCTTTGACTTTGAGCGGATCGAGCCCCTGTTCCCGAGCAATGACGAGAAAACGTATCCATTCGCGTTGAAAATAATCGGCCCGGCGACCCTCGGTCACCGCCAAACTGCCCAGAGAATTAAAGGTACCGTGACGACCACTGGATTGCCCATAGCGGCTCTCAATGCCAATAATAGCGACAATAATGCTCACTGGAACACCATACTCGGCCTCAGCACTGGCGAGCAACTCACTGTATTCGAGGGCGAATTTTTGGCCCTTGCGGATGGTGTCTTTACCGAGAAACATCGGTTTGTATTGGGCGTATTTTTTGGTGGTTTCTGCCGGCGCTGCCAGATTTCGACTCGGCGCCTCGCGATAGCTGCCGCTGATCATCCAGTTCTCGACCTGAGCACGGTCAAAGCCGTGTTCGGTAACCAGTATTTCAACCACCGCCTGAGTACGCGGAAATTCGGTAAAATCTTGCGCCGACAAGGAGCAAGACACAAACAAAAATACAGTCCAGGCAAATCGCATAACTACTACCTTGATACCAAGAATAAGACCATCATCGCTTAGACTCTGCGATGGGTGCTAATGGACATGAGAATGCCGAAACTGGCCAATAGTGTAACAATCGAAGTGCCCCCGTAACTAACCAAGGGCAAGGGTACGCCAACCACAGGTAATAACCCACTGACCATGCCGATATTTACAAAGACATAAATAAAGAAGGTCAGGGTTAAAGACCCTGCCAAGAGACGACAAAAATTGTCGCGCGCCTGGACCGAAATAATCAGGCCCCGGGCTATAATAATGACATAGATAGACAGTAAAAGCATAACCCCGACGAAGCCAAATTCCTCGCTCAAGACAGCGATAATAAAATCGGTATGGCTTTCGGGTAAGAAATCGAGTTGCGATTGGGTCCCCAACATATAACCCTTACCGGTCAACCCACCGGACCCGATCGCGGTCTTGCTTTGGATAATATTCCAACCGGCACCGAGGGGATCCGATTCAGGATTGATAAACGTCAGCACCCGCTGCTGTTGATATTCACGCAGCACGAACAACCACAATGCCGGCAAGGAACCGATCAACAATACCCCCGCAGCGATTATTAACTTCCAAGATAGACCGGCCAAAAATATAACAAAGATGCCTGAGGCTGCAATTAGAATTGAGGTTCCCAAGTCGGGCTGTTGCAGAATCAAAATTACGGGAATAAACAGCAATACCATTGCGATGGCTATCGTTAGTATTCGCGGCGGTAACGCCTGGCGCGACAGATACCAAGCCATAACGATAGGTAAAACGATCTTCATAATTTCCGCAGGCTGAAAGCGGAACACGCCCGGAATCACCAACCAACGTTGGGCGCCTTTGGCGCCGGCGCCTAAGACCAACACCGCCACCAGCAGCAGGACGCCAATTAGGTATACGCTGCCACTCCATTGTTGGAAAAACCGCGGATCGACTTGTGCCACGATGGCCATCGCAACAAAACCGATAAGCAGGCGCAGCCCCTGCCGATAAACGGACGGCCAATTGCCACCACTGGCACTGTATAGGATCACCAAACCAACAATCGATAGCGCCACCAAGCCCACCAACAAATAGATGTCGATATGAATTTTATGCCAAAAACCCAACCGTTTGGTAAAGCTGCTGTCCGTTGCCTGCCGACTGAAATCACTGCGCAATGGGGCTCTCCCGCAAAAGGTATTCGTCTTGTAGTGCACGCGCTATGGGAGCCGCAATCGAACTGCCGCCACCGCCGTGCTCGATCACGACCGCCAAGGCAATTTGCGGGTCATCGAAGGGTGCATAACTGATAAACAGGGCGTGGTCCTTGAGGTGATCCGGCACATCTCCGAGGGCGTCGCCGTTTTCATCGCGTTTAATTTCGGCTACCTGCGCGGTACCGCTCTTGCCAGCAAAACGATAGGGTGCTCCTATTGCCGCGCCGCGGGCCGTACCCTTCTTGCCGTAGAGAACTTCGGCCATGGCATCCTGCATCTTGGCCCAATTATTCGTGTCATTTAGCTCCACATCCGGCTGAGCCTGTTCTGGAATGGCAAGTAGGTCGGGCATGTTGCTGTATAGCATCAGGCGCGGCGTCGTCCAATGACCGTTGTTGGCAAAAACGCCAGTCGCAATTGCCAGCTGGGTTGGGGTGGCAAGCATATAGCCCTGGCCAATACCGAGATTGACCGTGTCGCCGGCATACCAGGAAAACCCATGCCGGTCTCTTTTCCATTCACGTGATGGATTAATGCCCGAGGCCGGATTGTAAATATCCCAGGAAGTGGTCTTGCCGAAACCGAACTCGTTAAGCATATTGTGAATCGGCTCTAACTTCATTTTGTAGGCCATTTCATAAAAATAGGTGTCAATCGACTCTTCAATGGCATCGGTCAGATTGACGATACCGTGGCCACCTCGCTTCCAATCGCGATAAATACGATCATCATTGGGAAGCTGAAACCAACCGTTGTCGTTGATGGTATAGGACCAGGTGGTAAAGCCCCCGTCGACGCCGGCCAAGCCAATGAAGGGCTTTATTGTCGAGGCGGCGGGGTACTGACCGCGTGTCGCCCGATTCAGAAAGGGTTTGGCCGGCGAATCCCGTAATACATTGTAAAGAACCGATGGGAAGCCGGTAACATAGAGATTAGGATCGAAACTCGGTTGACTCACTAGCGCCAGAATACCGCCTGTTTTCGGCTCTATGGCAACCACGGCACCGCGTTTGCCGGCCAATAGATCGAAAGCTTTTTGCTGTAAGGCGCGATCCAGCTGCAAATGAATATTCGCCCCGGGTATCGGCATTTTCTTGTCCAATACTTTTAGAATACGTCCGCGAGCGTTAGTTTCAACCCGTTGATAGCCAACCGTACCGAGCAACTCCTGTTCATACTGCGATTCGATGCCCTGCTTGCCGATGTAACGGATGCCGGCATAGGCACTGCTATCGAGATTAACCGTTTCCCGCTCGTTGATCCGGCCGACATACCCAAGGACATGCGCAAAGGCCTCGCCATAGGGATATTGGCGAATCAGTTCGGCCTCGACCAAGGAGCCGTCGAGGAAAAAACGATTCGCCGCCAGGGTGGCGATTTCATTATCACTGAGTTTTATTTTTAACGGTATAGGCTCATAAGGCCGCCGATACTGACCCAGACGTTTTTTAAACCGGCTAATTTGCTCATCGGATAATTCAATCAGCGCCCCAATCTCAAGCACTAGAGCATCAACATCCTTGGTACGTTCAGCGACGATGCTCAAGGTATGACTGGGCAAATTCCCGGCCAGCAATTCACCGTTACGGTCGTATATGAGACCCCGGGTCGGCGGGATCGCTAAGACTTCGAGGCGGTTTTGATCGGACAACAGGCTATGCTGTTCATGCTGAACAATCTGTAAGAAAAACAATCGGCACACTAGAATAATCAACATCAGGGCGACTAACACAAAGGCCACAGTCATACGCCGACTAAAGAGCCGGCGTTCGTATTCTTTGGTGTCTAATGATTTGCTAAACATAGTTATTTATATAGCCGCTACTTATGGTACGGGTGATTCTGACTGATACTCCAAGCGCGATACACTTGCTCCGCGAGCAGGACTCGAACCAGTGGATGTGGCAGGGTCAGGTTCGACAAGGACCAGCGTTGGTCAGCCCGTGCCAGGGCACGAGGATCGAGCCCGTCCGGACCGCCGATCAAAATAATGACATCCTTGGCCTGCTCACGCCAATGCTGTAGTTGACCCGATAACTGTTCCGTTGACCAGGCTTGACCGTGTAAATCAAGCGCGACAACGTGATCGGAATCGCGAATCGCAGCCAACATCGAGTCACCTTCTTGGGCGATGGCCTTCTCAGCAGGCTGATTTTTACCTCTATTGCCCAATGACAGGGTCACAAACTCAACCGGTAATTCCCGAGGCAGACGCTTTAAATAGTCACCTGCCCCATCATTTACCCATGCCGGCATTTTCGGACCCACAGCCAAGACTCTGATCTTCATAACCGCAACCTTACTCCGAGTCGGGCGTCAAACCAGACCAGAGTCGTTCCAGATCATACAGAGCACGGGCATCGGGCAGCATCACGTGCAAGACCAGATCGGTAAAATCCAACAAGACCCAATCAGAACCGCTCTCGCCTTCCTGGTGATTGGCAATAAAGCCAATGCCTTTTAGGTCATCTGCGACGCTGTTCACTACCGCGGCAATATGGCGAGTAGAGGTGCCGGATGCGATAACCAGGGTATCCATCAGTTGCGTTTGGGCACGTACGTCCAATACCTGAATATCGGTTGCCTTAATGTTTTCAAGCGCTTCGATCACCGCCTCGGTCAACTTGGCACCGTGGGCGTTTTTTTCTTTTAAGCTTTTATCGGTCATTTATACGTTCACTTTTGTCCAACCCTGCCGATTTTCGGTACAGGTTATGTTCGGTAATATAATTTTGAACGACCAACGGTACTGGCCAATTTTCAAAATCGTCTGTTTGCCGCAATTCACTTGAAGACAGGGGTATTTGCACACCCTGGTCTATCCAAAAGTGTCCGGCTTGTGCATTTAAAAAGTCTTGCTGGGTGCTACAGGCGGTTAGTGCCTGATGATAATCGATCGGGGTAGCCCCGGAGCGACTAAACACCCAAAATGAAATTTCGCTCGCCAGTTGTTCAAATTGACGCCACAACGGCAGACTGTTCCAGGCATCACTGCCGAGTACAAACACAATCTTATGCGCTGGCCATTGGGCTATCAGGCTGGCGATGGTATCGGCCGTATAGCTTGGCCCTAGGCGCTGTAGTTCTTGTCCATCAACCTGAATCCGGTCTCGATTTGGGCTTGTTTGCTGCCACAACTCCAACATTCGCAAGCGATGCTCGCTGTTGGCGGTCGCGCCATCCTTCAAGGCCGGAACCGAACAGGGTATTAGGCGTAGCTGAGCGACATCGGGCTCTGCCAGAACCCTATTACACACTGCCGCATGGCCAAGATGGAATGGATCAAAGGTGCCGCCGTAAACCGCCAATATGGGCCTATTAAGACTCACGTATCTGACCGTCTCCGAGCACTATATATTTCTGTGAGGTCAGACCGACCAAACCGACCGGCCCTCGGGCATGAATCTTATCAGTTGAAATGCCAATTTCGGCGCCTAGGCCATATTCAAAACCGTCAGCAAAGGCGGTAGAGGCATTAATCATCACCGACGCTGAGTCAACTTCACGCAGAAACCGCCGGCCAGAACTGTAGTTTTCGGTTACGATGCTATCGGTGTGATGGCTGCCATACATATTGATATGATCGATCGCCTGGTCCAAATTTGCGACCACCTTGATGGCAAGAATGGGCGCTAAGTATTCGGTAGCCCAGTCCTCTTGTGTCGCCGCTGAGCAATCAATGATTGCCTGCGTCTGCTCACAACCACGCAACTCGACACCCTTAGCGTCGAACTGTCGCTTCAACTCGGGCAGCAAAGCGTTGGCTTGGGTCGCTTCCAGCAAGAGCGTCTCCAAGGCGTTGCAGACACCATAGCGGCGCGTTTTGGCGTTAATCGCAATACGCACGGCCTTTTCGGGATCGGCGTTAACATCGATATAAACATGGCAGTTGCCATCCAAATGCTTAATCACCGGCACTCGGGCATCGGCTGAAACGCGTGCGATCAAACCTTTACCACCGCGCGGCACGATAACGTCGACATATTCGGGCATGGTGATCAGCTGGTGAACCGCGGCGCGATCGGTGGTCGCGACCACCTGCACGGCGGTCTCCGGCAAGCCACTGGCACGCAAGCCTTGCTGTATGCACAGGGCCAAGGCCGCATTGGACCGAATGGCTTCACTGCCACCGCGCAGGATAACGGCATTGCCCGACTTCAGACACAGACTGGCCGCTTCAATTGTTACATTAGGACGCGATTCATAGATGATGCCGATAACCCCCAGTGGCACACGCATTTTGCCAATCTGAATACCACTCGGTCGATAATCCAGCTCACTGATGCTGCCGATCGGGTCTGGTAAGGCCGCGACCTGCTCCAGCCCAACCACCATGGCGGCAATACGCGCCGGGGTGAGTTCCAGTCGATCGAGCAGCGCCGCACTTAAGCCCTTGGCACGGCCTGCGTCTAGATCGGCCTGATTGGCCGCCAACAAACTTTCTTGCATCTCAAGCACAGCCGCAGCGGTTGCCAGTAATGCACGATTTTTTTGCGCCGTTTCGCTTTTTGCCATCTGCGCCGATGCTGCTCGCGCCTGCTGGCCCAAAGTGGTCATATAGTCTATTAGTGTCGTGGAGGTCATTATTCTATTCTGGACTAGGATTACGGAACGCATTATACCTTGCTCTGTCGTTGACCTCTATGGCCATATTGCCTGCAAACTCAATTGCCGAGCCAATAAACTACCCTAAGTGGTAAATCCGCCCGACATCGGAATGCTAAGAGCGGTAAACTCCCCGCCGATTAACCTACTGAGTCTCCCATGAATTGGATTGCCGAATACCCTGCCTTGCTCCTAACGGCGCTTTGGCTAGTCGCGTTTTTAGAGTCCTTTGCCCTACTCGGCATCCTTGTGCCCGGCATAGTCTTGCTCTTTTCTCTATCGGCCCTGGCTAACCATATTGGCATTGGTCCTCTGGCCCTCTTGATCGCCGGCGGCACCGGTGCCCTGTGCGGCGACCTGATCAGTTTTTTTATTGGCTTCAGACTGAAAAATCGGCTCTATCAATGGTCCTGGGTGGCTCGACACAAAAATTGGATTCAACACGGGGAATGGTTTTTTCATCGTTGGGGATGGTTAAGCGTGATAATTGCCCGATTTCTCGGCCCATTGCGGCCGGTCATTCCGATGATCGCCGGCACCCTTGGCATGCCCGGCCGATTGTTCGCCCCGCTGAGCGCCGTGACGGCCTTGGCATGGGCGCCTGCCTATCTATTACCGGGTTATTACACCGGTGAACTCTCCCAATTATGGATATTGCAGCCACTCGGTACTCGCGCCCTTATCGTCTATGCGCTAACGACCATGGTAGCAACTGGCGGTGCGCTGGTAATCTATCACCACACCCACCCTGAACGACTCCATGGCCTCGGCTGGCTGACCCGTGAACAGGCTGACCGATGGCCCATCTCTGCACTGTTGTTGCTCGGTGTAACGACGGCGGCCTTCATGGCGCTGTGGGCATTGAGCCCCTTAAGCCAGGATTCATTGTTTTTAGATTACTCGGTCAGCTGGCATGGCGCAGACCTTTGGCTGGCCGCGACGGCCTTAACCAACAGCTCACTGGTCTACCTCGAGTTCGGCATGATAGCTATCTGGCTGGCCTTATCCGGGCAGGTTCGCTTGGCTTTTATGGCCGTCTCTGGCTTCTGCATACTGGTCATAACAAGCAGTCGGTTCGCCCGTCATTACTTGGTCGCCGACCAGGTTGAGGCATTTTTCGAACTAAGCCTACTGACCTTTTTTCTTGGCTTCTTGGCTAACCTGATCAACAACCCAAAGCATGGTTTACGGCGCTGGCCGGTCTATTTCGCCACCAGTCAGCTCATACTCTTGGCACTTGCAGGCCAATTGTCGGCTGGCAGATTGACGCTGTCCTCCTGTGGCCTAGCGTTGTTTATGGCGCTGTGCTTTAACGCTGTGCTCAGAGTTTGGTGGCGGACTCTAGATCTGCCGTATACCGACCGCACCCCAACGGCCCTAATGATTACGTTGCTTTTGCTCAACCTAAGCTTCTTGCTGCTGGCCAGCTAACTGCTCAGGCAGACGCAACATGGATCGTGGATCGAGCCTTCTAACGCTGGGCGGGAGCAGAGGATCGCTCAGATCAGATGACAGACTCGCAAAGGAGTCTAACCGGAGCACCTAAGCACCTAAGCACCAAAGGATTTCATCTGTCGATTGGGGATGGCGCTGATAAGCGACAAACGCTGAACTTCTTCCGCCGATGAACGGATCCAGGCTTTTACTCGATCTTCGCTTAGAGCAACCGTATCGGGCAGCAGAAACCATTGTTCATAGACCCTGCCGTGGGCGACCCAGTGCCGCTTTTGGCACAGATCGGTGAGTTCGGCTGCCAAGGCTGGATGGAGCGCCCGAATGCCCACTTCACCAGCGATATTGACCACCAGGCACAATTGGTTGTTGACCCGTATGACATGTTCACCGAAATAGATGCCGACTTCCGGCGCTAAGATTTCAGGCACATATTGCATTAAGAAATGAATGCGCCGCGAACGGTTCACTTTATCCATACCTGATGTTCCTTGTAACAATCTAACGCCGACTACCCTGCTGACGCACCCACATGAGTGGGCTTTAATGGTACCAAAAGGTCGCCGAATTGCCAGTTCCCCATTGGATCAAGGCCGAGTTAAAAAATCTTTTGATCGAACATTTCGACCTAATGAGTACGCCAAGTCCACATCTGGTAGGCCCCTATCGGTAAAGCTGGGACGCTATTCACAACATAGCATTGAGTTAAGGGCCAACAGTCTCTAAAATCCATTTCGCTACTGGCGAACTAGAGAACTGCATGGAAATAAACAGCGAAAGCTTAAGATTCATACTTGGGGTTAAGATCAAGCAATTTCGGCTAACAGCCGGTTTCTCCCTGAAACAGCTGTCCGAAAAAACAGGACTATCGATATCCTACCTGAGCGAAATCGAAAAGGGCAAAAAGTACCCAAAGCCCGAAAAGATCGTCCAAATCGCCTATGCATTGAACAGAACCTTTGATGAACTGGTTTCCCTGCAACTGGATGATGATTTAAATCCGCTCTCGGCTCTGCTCAATTCACCCGTATTAAAAGACTTCCCGCTCAAGCAGTTTGGTATCGGTTTAGCCGACATATTCGATCTCGTCAATGACTCGCCCAGTAAAGCCGGCGCCTTTGTCCGGACCTTATTGGAGATAAGTCGCGGTTACGATATGAACGTCGAGCATTTCTTGCTCGCATCCTTACGTTCCTATCAAAAGATGCATTTAAACTACTTCGAAGAGCTCGAGGCCGCAGCGCACGATTTTCGCCTGCAAAATCGCATTGCTGAAAGCAGCGGCATCGGCCAAAGCTGGCTGGAAGCCATGCTGCGCGACGAATTTCAGTGCACTATTCATTATGATGACTTCAGTGGCTCGCCCGAATTACAGCCCTTGCGCTCGATCTGCCCGAGCCCAAAACAGCTGTGGATAAACTCTAAACTACTGCCGCAGCAAAAAAAGTTTATCTTGGCGCGCGAAATTGGTTATCGCATTCTGAAGTTAAAGGTTCGCGCCGAGACGTCTTCCTGGATTAAGGTGGAAACCTTTGAACAGGTCTTTAACCACTTCAAGGTCTCTTATTTTGCCGGTGCGCTGCTGATTCCGGAAAAGCAAATCATCAAGGACCTGTCGCATTGGCTGACCCATGACACCTTTCAAGGCGATGCCTTGTCGAAACTCATGAGCCAGTACGACGCGACGCCGGAAATGTTTCTCTACCGCATGTCTCAACTGATGCCAACCCACTTTGGCCTGTCCAAGATGCACTACATGCGGCTCAATCATCAGCTCGATAACAATGACTTCCGGATCACCAAGGAACTCAACCTGACCAATGTGTTCACACCGCGCAGCATTGGCCCAGGCGAACACCATTGTCGCCGTTGGGCGGCCACAGCCGGGCTGAAAAACCTCGCTGACCAGAAGTCGACACAGGAGCTGGTGCAGGTGTCTGCCCAACGCAGCACCTTTGTCGGCCAAGACAAGACGTTTTTCAATATAGCGGTTGTGCGCAGCAAGTCCTTAGGTGAAAACACCAATACCGGCATGACGCTGGGGTTCTTGATCAATGATCAGTTTAAAAACAAGGCCGCCTTTTGGAACGACGCCAGCGTGCCCAATTCCGACGTCAATGAGACCTGTGAGCGCTGCCCACTGACCGATTGTGAAAGTCGCGCATCGACACCGACCATCCACGACTCGCTGGAACGTAAAAACTCCCGCGAACGCGCCCTGCAAGACTTTATAGACGGACATAAATGAACTCACCCATCAAGCCAGCCTTTAAATTACGCAGCCGCAGGGTCGCCAGCCACCAAATACCCGTCACCAGTTTAGTGGTGGCAGATTTCCAAAGCCTGTTGGTAGACACATTGCGCAAGGCACCGGCTCTGTTTCTGTATGCACCGACCATATTGGACCTCAGTGCCCTCGAGGGTGAAGTCGACCCGGCTCAATTAGAAGCCATCATTGTCGGCTGCCGGAGCGAAAAACTGATTCCCTATGCGCTAACGGGCAACAGGGAACACCATCAGGCGTTGGCGTTCAGCCTGAATTTGGCTTGGATAGAGCCGCGCTCGGGAGCAAAACCGAAGACCAACAGTGCGCCTATTGAGCAGGCAGAAAGCATCCGCAAGACCCAGGTAATCAGCACGCCCATTCGCTCTGGCCAGCAAATTTATGCGCGCAATGCCAATTTACTGATAATGAACCAAGTCAGCGCCGGTGCGGAGGTTGTCGCCGATGGCAATATTCATATTTATGGCACCTTGCGCGGCCGAGCGATTGCCGGTGCGCAAGGACGGGAGCAGAGTGAGGTAGTTTGTCAGAAGATGCAGGCGGAGCTTATCGCCATTGCCGGCACCTATCTGGTTCAGGAAAATTTCCCTGATGGCAGCGGCGCGGCCCGCTGTCATCTAGTGGATAACAATATTTTAATCGACTATTTATAGCGCTTAATTGATCCAGCATTCAGCTTCCGTTAGTCTACCCCCTTTAACTTAATCCCTAAGAAGGAATGACCCTTGGCGACTATTATCGTTGTTACGTCTGGTAAAGGCGGCGTAGGCAAAACCACCACGAGCGCGGCCATCAGTATGGGTCTGGCATTGGCCGGACGCAAAACCGTGGTGATCGATTTTGACATTGGTCTGCGTAATCTCGATATCATTATGAATTGCGAGCGCCGGGTGGTGTTCGATTTCGTCAATGTCATCCAGGGCGACGCCCTGTTAAACCAGGCATTGATCAAGGACAAACGCAGTGAGAATCTGTTTATTTTGCCGGCGTCACAAACTCGCGACAAGGATGCGCTGACCAAAGAAGGCGTTAAGATCATCCTCGATAAACTCAGTGAAACCTTTGAGTACATCATCTGCGATTCGCCGGCGGGCATTGAACACGGTGCCCTGATGGCCCTTTATTACGCCGACGAGGCCATAGTGGTGACCAACCCTGAAGTGTCGTCGGTCCGCGACAGCGACCGTATTTTAGGGATTTTACAGAGTAAAAGCTTCCGGGCTGAAAACGATCAGCCTCCGGTCAAGGAACACCTCTTGATCAGCCGCTTCGATCCGGCCCGAGCCGCTCGCGGCGAAATGCTCAGCATCGAGGACATAGAGGATATTCTAGCCGTCCCGTTGATTGGCATTATTCCTGAAAGTCAGGCGGTGTTAAACGCCTCGAATAATGGTACGCCGGTTATTCTCGATGAGAAAAGCGATGCCGGCCAGGCCTATAAAGATACGGTGGCGCGCCTGCTGGGTGAAGAGCGACCCCATCGTTTCCTGGAGGTCCAGAAAAAAGGCCTTCTGCAACGCGTTTTTGGAGGTTGATATGGCGTTTTTTGATATATTTTCACGCGACAAGGCGCCTCAATCGGCCAATATAGCCAAAGAGCGGCTCAAGGTGATTGTGGCCCATGAACGACGGGCTCGCAACGCCCCGGACTATTTGCCGGCCCTGCAGAACGATATATTGGCGGTAATCCGTAAATATGTCGATATTGAGCACGATCAATTGCAGATCGATCTCAATGACAATGGCAACTGCTCGATTCTAGAAGTGAATGTCAACTTACCCCGTTAAGGGGGCCGCATTAGGTCAATTGACGTCGGCGTAAGTGTTGAGCATAAAAAAGGGCAGCCCTAAGCTGCCCTTTTAAGTTTGACCCGCCCGCTTAGGCGACGCCGTTCAAACTTAGCTATCGAGAAATTTCTCAGCATCGAGCGCGGCCATGCAGCCGGTTCCGGATGAAGTAATGGCTTGCCGATAGTGATGATCCATGACGTCTCCGGCTGCAAACACCCCTTCAACACTGGTTGCGGTGGCATTGCCCTCGAGGCCCGATTGCACCTTGATATAACCACCACTCATCTCTAATTGACCGGCAAAGATCCCGGTGTTGGGCGTATGACCGATGGCGATAAAACAGCCGTGCACGGCAACGTCTTTAGTGCTGCCGTCCTGGGTGCTTTTCAGCCGAATACCGGTCACGCCCATCTCGTCGCCGAGCACTTCATCGAGTGTATTGTGCAGATGCAACTCGACCTTGCCTTCGGCGACCTTGGCCATCAGGCGATCGGACAGGATCTTTTCCGATCGGAAGGTATCCCGTCGATGCACAACATGAACCTTGCTGGCAATGTTGGCCAGGTAAAGCGCTTCCTCGACCGCAGTGTTACCACCACCGACAACGCAGACTTCCTTGTTGCGATAGAAGAAACCATCGCAGGTGGCACAGGCTGAGACGCCCTTGCCTTTAAAGGCCTCTTCACTCTCCAGGCCAAGATATTGGGCGCTGGCGCCGGTAGAAATAATCAGGGCATCACAGCTGTAGGTGCCCTGATCGCCGATCAGCGTAAAGGGTCGCTTGCTCAGGTCCGTGGTGTGAATATGATCGAAGATAATGTTGGTGTCGAAACGCTCCGCATGCTCCTTCATCTGCTCCATCAGTTCCGGGCCCTGCAATTCGGCATGCCCGCCTGGCCAGTTCTCGACCTCGGTGGTGGTGGTCAACTGACCGCCCATTTCCATACCTGTGATAACAACCGGTGATAAGTTCGCGCGGGCCGCATAGATTGCCGCCGTGTAGCCGGCCGGGCCGGATCCCAAAATAATTAGGGAATGATGTTTTACGCTCATGGTTCTAAGTGCCCTCTAAGGTCAAAAAACTGAATCAGATAATAGGTCATAGCATGGCGTGTTCCGCGCCAGAATCAAGCGCAAGCCAACTATAAGATCGATAACTTTTAGCTATAAGACAAACGGTTACCCAATTCTCGACTAGAAACCGAAAATCAACAGCACCGCCAAGCTTATCAGCCAAGTCATTTGGGCGCGTTTAATCAGTGCCAAGGTTTCATTCAACATCTCCTCTGGCGCCACGGAGCCCAAGGCCGATTTCAAACAGATCAACAACAGGACCCGATCGTCGCGGTCGAAATCACGAGCCTGCTCCAGCCAAACTTGGAAACACTGGCTGAAATTGCCCATTAGGCCCAGCGTTAAGGCCATCAGGCGCACCGGAATCCAATAGAGTGCCTGTTTAACGCGTTGAAAGAAGGCGTCGGCTTGCTCACCGCGTAGAGCGGTACTCATTAACCAGACTAATAGCACTCCGGGTGCGCCAAAGGCCATAAACCAGAATACCGAAACAAAAAACCGCTCCAGGTAGAGGTAGCTCATACCGGCCTGAACTCCCTCGTCCAACAGTTCGTCGTCTGGCTCATAGATTTCACCGACCAGGCCCAGCTCATCAACTGCCAGCTGCCAGGCGCCCTGCCGTTCACCCTGAGCGGTGAGCTGCTGGTACTGGGCAAGATTTTCGGGCTGATCACCGGACTGGAAGGCCAATAGCAGCAGAGTTACCGACAGAACCAGGTTGAAAATAAAATTATCGACCCACCACAGCAGACAGGCGACCAGCAGAGCTGGTAACAGGGCATAGATTACCATTGTCAATTTAGCACCTAAGTCGCGCCCAACGAGGTGGGCCCGCCAGCGTAATACCCAGGCCGTGGCCGGTTCGCCATGACCCGATAGGCTGATCGAGACCAGATACGCGAGAATGACCGATAGAAAATCCATAACGTTTTCCTAATGATGAAGAGCTATACAGTAATGAAACAGCCTACCACTTTACCAGAGCTGAAAGTCATAGTGCGCAATTTTCATCCAGGTGGACATTTGTCGCTGGGCCAGTCGCATCTGGCCAAGGCTCGAGGTAAACTAAGCGCGCTGATGGCCGCGCCTGACCAGGCCGCCCCCTAACCTGTTTGACCGAGTTGATTACCCATGTTTATTGCCGACCTGCCCTATGCCAAAACCCTACGCGACCACCTGGTGCGATCGATCCGCTTCGCGCTCGAAGAAGATCTTGGCAGCGGCGACATCACCGCTCTGCTGATTCCTGCGCAACAGACCTCTCAAGCCCAGGTCATCACCCGGGAGCCCGGCGTGTTGTGCGGCCGCGAGTGGTTCGAGGAAGTCTTTCGGCAAATTGATCCAACCGTCACGCTAAATTGGCTAAAGCAGGACGGCGATACCCTACTCGCGAACGACATCCTGGTTGAGCTACGCGGCAATACTCGCGCAATTCTAACCGCCGAGCGCAGCGCCTTAAATTTCCTCCAAACACTGAGCGGCAGCGCAACCCTGGCCCGGCGCTATGCCATGGCCGTCGCCGGCAAGGCGTTAGTGATCCTCGACACTCGCAAGACCCTACCCGGTTTACGCTTAGCACAGAAATACGCCATCGCCGTCGGCGGCTGCCAAAATCATCGCTTGGGTTTGTATGATATGTTTTTGATCAAGGAAAACCATATTGCCGGCTGTGGCGGCATCGCCAACGCCGTGAAACGCGCGCAAGAAATAGCGCCGGACAAAAAAATCGAAGTTGAGGTGGAATCGCTGGAGCAGTTACTGGAGGCATTGGACTTGCCGGTAGACGTTATTATGTTGGATAACTTCAATGTGCAGCAGACCGCCGAGGCGGTAAAACTCACCCAAGGTCGGATCAAGTTAGAGGCGTCTGGCAATATGGATTTAGAGCGCATCGCCGAACTGACGGGCGTGCTACCGGACTATGTCTCGGTGGGTAAGTTGACTAAGGATATAAGCTCATTGGATTTGAGTTTGCGGTTGGTGGGTTAGTCCTTTCAACTACATCCAGCAGGAAGATAAGAATCTTTCCATCCGCCCTGAGCCAATGGCACGGTTCTATCGACCGTGCAGCGCCACTGCCCAGAAATCAAACGCGCGATATTCACAATGGTTCCTTGCAAATTTGAAGCGCCTTGATTGGAGCCGCTATTGTCAAACTGGACTATTAATACCCCAGTACCATCGTTATTGAAGGGCCCGCTAGCAGGCGCCAGTCCTCCTGCACTCGCCGAATTACCAATCACAATAGCCAAGGTCAAGTTGGATTTAATATATCCAATATCGGTCGTATCAAAACTTGGATCGCCTCGGGTTAGAAACTCCTCAACAGCACTCTTATATCCCGACAACTCAGCAACCGATCTGGATAGTTGAGTCCGAGCTATATAATCTTGATACTGGGTTAGGGCAATGGAGGCTAATATACCAATTATTGCCACCACCACCATAAGTTCAATTAACGTAAAACCTCTAGATCTATTCATTCTATCCCCTCCAAAATACTCGGATATTTTCTGGTAAATCACTCTTGTACTCATACTAAGAGAGTCGGTTTCCGTAGACAAAAAAAAGGAAGCCAGCAGCTTCCTTTTACAATTACGCCCTAATACCCTAATTTAAAATTAGTCACAACCTGATGGCACATAAGATACTTTCCAGGTATCTGCTCCAGCTGGCGTAGTTGAATCAATAGTACAGGTCCAAGCTCCATTACCAGCTCGAGTCAAGTTAATGACCGTTCCGTTCACAATACCGGCTGCTTGACCGAGAACACCACTCGCCATCAGTAATGAAATGGTACCTTCCCCGGTATCAGTAAAGGGTTCCTGAGCACCCAATGTACCGTCACCTGCTGCTTCTTCACCAACACGTAGGCCAGATATTCCTGCCGCAGTAATTTGCGCCGTAGTAGCAGTTTTGGCGGCCGCAGCAATTGCCGCTGTCTGTGTGTTATCCACTAAGTTGGAGGATACAAAACCGAGATCCGCCGAGTTAAAGTTTAATTTACCGCGCATTAAATTTTCTTCAACAGCAGTCTTCAATCCGGATAATTCACCGACTACACGTTGAACTTGCGTACGCGCAATATAATCCTGATATTGAGGAATGGCGATGGCCGCCAATATGCCGATAATCGCCACAACGATCATCAGTTCGATTAAAGTAAAACCTTGTTGTTTCTTCATAGTAACGACTCCAGAGGTGATTATATGCCTACTCAGCTGTCCGATTACATCTGAGCTCGAATTGAAGATTGCATTTCATATGCCAAGTTCGCTAGCACCCAGGTTAAGCCCAATATGCTTCGCTTTGACGCAAGAAATCATTTTTGTCACCCATGACAGAGAACCTGTCAGATCGCTCACTAGGGCACAAAACTGACCTGAATTGTCACTAGCTGCGCCAGTCGACAAATTTCGTCTTTGGGCCCGGTCGGCAACCGGACTTAAGTTCGCGGCCTTGGTTGACTGGTCTATACTTTGCACCATGGTGAGCAATGGGAAGGCGTTATGACGATGGCATTAGGGGGCCTGGCACGGCGCCTGGTAGTAGAGGGGTCCATATCTGAAGAGGCCGCCGTAAGCGCGGCCAACGAGGCCAGCAGAGCGAAAAAGGGCCTGGTGCCCTATCTGGTCGAAAACGACCTGATCGGTGCGCGCAAGATTGCGGTCATTGCCGCCGATGAATTTGGCACGCCCTTTTTTGACCTGGACGCGTTCGATATTGAGCTGTTCCCAAAAGATCTGATCGCCAACAATCTCATTATCGCCCATCACGCCATTCCGCTGGTTAAGCGCGGCACCCGCCTGTTTGTCGGGGTCTCGGATCCAACCAATCTAGTGGCCATCGATGAAATCAAGTTCCACACCGGCCTAAGTGTCGATGCGATCTTGGTCGAAGAAGATAAGTTGCGCAGCTTTATTGAGCGAATCACCGATGACGCCTCCGATGCGTTCGATAACTTAGAGGATGAGGGACTCGACGATCTTGATGTGGTCGACACCCAAACTCGCGCGGAGGATAAGGCCGTTGGTGACGGCAGCGACGATGCCCCGGTGGTGCGCTTTATCAACCAGATGCTGCTCAGTGCGATTAAAAAAGGCGCGTCGGACCTGCATTTTGAACCCTATGAAAAGTCTTATCGGGTCCGCTTCCGCATTGATGGCATTTTACAAACCGCGGCCAAGCCACCCATTGCCCTAGGGCCAAAGATGTCGGCGCGCTTGAAGGTAATGTCGAATCTGGACATTTCCGAGCGCCGTGTACCCCAGGACGGGCGCATCAAGTTAAAAATTTCCAAAACCAAGGCCATCGATTTCCGCGTCAACACCCTGCCGACGCTGTTTGGCGAAAAAATCGTTATGCGGATTCTCGATCCCTCGTCAGCCAAGATGGGCATCGACGCATTGGGCTATGAACTGGTGCAAAAAGAAATGTATCTAAAAGCACTCGATAAACCCCAAGGCATGATTTTAGTGACCGGCCCAACGGGTTCGGGTAAAACCGTCTCCCTCTATACCGGCATTAATATTCTTAACCAGGACGGTATTAATATCTCAACCGCCGAAGATCCGGTCGAGATCAATCTAGAGGGTATTAACCAGGTCAACGTCAACACCAAGGTCGGCCTGGACTTCTCCTCGGCCCTGCGCTCTTTTTTGCGCCAGGACCCGGATATCATTATGGTCGGCGAAATCCGCGACCTGGAAACGGCGTCCATCGCCATTAAGGCAGCCCAGACCGGTCACATGGTCATGTCGACACTGCACACCAATAGCGCGGCAGAAACCATTACCCGGATGCTCAATATGGGTGTGCCATCCTTTAACCTGGCCACCACCATCAATCTCATTATCGCCCAACGTTTGGCCCGCCGGCTGTGCAGCAAGTGTAAGGAGCCGGCCGACTTAAGCGCAGAGCAGCTGGTAAAGGCCGGCTTTTCCAGTGAGTTGGCCCAGACGGCGACAATCTTCAAACCCAAGGGTTGTGACAGTTGCACCGGCGGGTACAAGGGCCGTGTTGGTATTTATGAAGTGGTTCGCATCACCCCAGACGTGTCCCGTATTATTATGGATGAGGGAAACGCGATCCAACTCAATGAACAGTTCAAGGTTGAGGGCTTTAACAGCCTAAGGATCTCGGGTCTGGTGAAGGCGGCCTCGGGCGTCACCAGTCTGGAAGAAGTAAACAGAATTACAACCGATTAAAGGTGGTTTGGTTATGGCAACTGCAACAGTAAAGACCTCTATATTCTCCTACGAAGGGCTCGATCGTAACGGCAAGCTAAAACGCGGTGAGATTAGCGGCACGAACCCCTCTTTTATTAAAGCCGAACTGCGCAAACAGGGTGTTATTCGGGTTAAAAAACTGGCCAAAAAACGCAAAGACATAGCCCTCTTCGGCGGCCAAAAGATCGGTACCAGCGATATCGCCGTGTTCACCCGGCAAATGGCGACCATGATGAAGGCGGGTGTGCCGCTTATGAAATCCTTCGAGATCGTCGCCGAAGGACTGGAAAATAAGACCATGGCGGTCTTAGTAAACAAGATGGCCGTTAGTGTCTCCGGCGGCGGCGGCTTTGCCAGTGCCCTACGGGAACACCCCAAGCAGTTCGACGATCTCTATTGCTCACTGGTTGACTCCGGCGAACAGGCCGGCGCATTGGAGACCATGCTCAATCGGGTCGCGCTGTATCAGGAAAAGTCCGAAAGCGTGAAAAAGAAGGTAAAATCGGCCATGAAGTACCCGGCGACGATCATGTCCATCGCCGCCATTGTCACGGCTATCCTATTGCTCAAGGTTGTGCCAGTGTTTGCCAATATGTTTGAAAGCTTCGGCGCCGACCTGCCGGTACCGACCCAAGTAGTGATGGATATGTCCAATTGGCTGCAGGCGAACGGGATTTTGTTGGGGATTATACTGGTGGCCTTGTTTATCGGGTTTCAGCAGTCTCATCAGCGTTCCCGGATGTTTCGTCATGCCTTACAGCGCCTATCGGTTAAGCTGCCGGTATTCGGCCCTATCGTTTATCAATCGGCCATGGCCCGTTATGCGCGCACCCTGTCGACTACCTTTGCCGCCGGTGTGCCGTTGGTCAGCGCCTTGGAAAGCGCGGCCGGTGCTTCGGGCAATATCATCTATGAAAATGCCATCATGGCAGTAAAGAACGAGGTCGAAACCGGCTCCGAACTGGCCGGTTCGATGAAGGAAACCGGCGTCTTCCCGGCCATGCTGATTCAGATGGTCTCTATAGGTGAACAGTCTGGCGCGCTCGATGATATGTTGAGCAAGGCCGCTGAAATCTATGAAGAGGAGGTCGATACCCTGGTCGATGGCCTGACCTCGATGATGGAACCTTTGATTATGGCCTTCTTGGGCATTATAGTCGGTGGTCTGGTGGTGGCAATGTACCTACCGATCTTCCAAATGGGTTCCGTTATCTGATGATTGACTATCTGTCCACAAACACCAGCGCCTTGATAGTAACCGTCTTTATTGTCGGTTTACTGATCGGCAGCTTTCTCAATGTTGTCATCTACCGCCTACCGGCGATGATGCACAAGGCCTGGGCGGTGGAAGTGGCTCAGTTCAATAGTGACGTAGACCTACTCGATCGACTCCAACGGGAACCGACTTACAATCTGGTCACACCGGACTCCAGTTGCCCGCAGTGCGGCCACAAGATTCGGGCCTGGGAGAACATTCCGCTGATCAGCTGGCTGATGCTTCGAGCTCGATGTTCGGCCTGTCACAAGCCTATTTCGGCCCGTTACCCAGCAGTGGAGCTCATCACGGCCTTACTCTCGGCGCTGGTTGCTTGGCAGTTTGGCTGGTCTCTAACCAGTCTATGCCTTATTCCGCTGGTCTGGGTGTTGGTGACCCTGACCCTAATCGATGTCGATACCCAACTACTGCCCGACAGCCTCACCCTGCCCCTGCTCTGGGCCGGTTTGCTGCTAAACAGCCAAGAGATCATAGTGAGCTTGAACAGTGCCGTTATCGGTGCCGCCGCAGGCTATCTCAGCCTCTGGTCAATTTACTGGCTCTTTAAACTGCTTACCGGCAAGGACGGCATGGGCTATGGTGACTTTAAATTGTTTGCCGCCTTCGGTGCCTGGTTTGGCTGGATTGCTCTACCACTGATAATATTATTGTCCTCCCTGGTAGGCGCGGTGGTCGGTATCGTGATGATTCTCAGTCTGGGCCGCGATCGACAGGTGCCTATACCGTTCGGCCCTTACCTCTGTGGCGCCGCCCTGGTTTATATCTTTTGGGGCCAGAGCATAATGAACTGGTATCTGGGGTATCTGGTTTGATTATTGGCCTGACCGGCGGTATTGGTGCCGGCAAGTCGACGGTTGCTGGCATGTTTCAGGCACTGGGCATCATTTGTGTCGATGCCGATCGCGTGGCGCGTGAGCTGGTCGAGCCTGGCAGCCCCGTGCTCGCGCAAATTGTGGACCACTTCGGTCCGGAATTGCTTGAGGGTGAACACCTTAACCGCGCCAAGCTCCGGCAACTGATCTTTCAGGACTCTACAGCCAAGGCTTGGTTAGAACAGTGTATGCATCCGATGATTCGTTCGGAGATCAATCGCAGGCTGGCCGAGTCGGCCAATGATTCGCCCTATCAAATTCTCGAGGCGCCGCTGCTGTATGAAAACCGGCTGGAAACCCTCTGCGCCGTTACGATCTTAGTCGATACCGACCTTGACTTGCAGATGGCGCGAGCACTGCAGCGCGATGGTTCAACCCCTGATACAATAGCCGCGATCATCGCCAGCCAAATGCCGGCAGATCAGAAGCGACTTAGAGCCGATTATATTATTCAAAACAGCGGCGATCTAACCGACCTGAACGAGCGGGTGACACGGTTACACCGTCACCTTATCGACAATCCAATAGCCTGACTCGAGAATGCATGACTACTATTCTTTGCCCGACCTGCCAGAAAAAAACCCAATACGACGCGACCAATGCCTTTCGACCCTTCTGTTCCGAGCGCTGCAGGCTAATCGATTTGGGCGAATGGGCCAGTGGCGGCCACAAGCTTCCCGCCGCCCTGAGTGAGGATGACTTCTTCTCCGAAGAGATGGAAAACCTGATCAATAGGGGCTTGGACGACGCTTAATGGCGGTCCATAAAAAAAGGCAAACCCTAGGGTTTGCCTTTTTTTTTAACCACATGCCAGAGCTAAGAGCGATACTCAGCATTGATGCGCACATATTCATGGGACAGATCCGAGGTCCATACCGATTCGTTAAAATCCCCACGATTCAAGACAATCCGCACACTGATCTCCTCCCGCGCGACGACTTCTGCACCCTGCGCTTCGGTATAGCCTTGCGCTCGCTGTCCGGCCCTGACAATTTGCACAGCACCGAGATAGACATCGACCAGGTTGACATCGAGTCGCTCCATCTTGGTTTTGCCGACCGCCATCAAAATACGCCCCCAGTTGGCATCCGAAGCCGACATGGCGGTCTTAAACAGCGGACTGTCGGCGACCGAAAAGGCCACGGCAAGGGCTTCTTCGGTATCTTGTGCGCCCTCGACCCGAACCTCGATAAACTTACTCGCACCTTCACCATCACGGATAATTTGCTGGGCCAACGACAGCATCAACTCTTTAATCGTTTTTAACAGATGGAGGTAAAGCGGGTCCGTCGCGCTGGTCACCCGAGGGGCCTGTGCCTTACCCGTCGCTATGACGACACAAGCGTCATTAGTGGAGGTATCGCTGTCAACGGTAATGCGATTAAACGACGCCGTAGCGGCCTCTCGGGTAATCTGCTGCAACAGGTCTTGGTCGATGGCGGCATCGGTACCGATAAAGGCCAGCATGGTCGCCATATTAGGTTTGATCATGCCCGATCCCTTGGCGATACCGGTCACACTAATGGTTTCATTGCCATATTCAAACTGTCGACTGGCACCCTTTTGGCGTGTGTCAGTCGTTAAGATACCTTGCGCTGCATCGTGCCAGTTGTCTGTGGCTAGGGTTGCTAGGGCATTGGGCAAGCCGTTCGCCAAGGCGGTCATGGGCAGATACTCACCGATCACCCCGGTTGAAAAGGGCAATACCTGTTCGGGGCCAACCGATTTGTGTGCCGCCAAACGGGTACAGGTTTCCCGAGCATCATCCAGACCCTGTTGACCCGTGCCAGCGTTCGCGTTGCCGGTATTGATCACCAAAAACCGCGTGGGCTTGTCAGTGCTCAAATGCTCTTTGCAGATTTGCACCGGTGCCGCACAGAAGGCGTTTTGGGTAAAGACCGCCCCTATTGTTGAGCCCGGGGACAGTTCAAAAATCACCAGATCGCGCCGACCGACGACCTTGATCCCGGCGCAGCCGACACCAATGGTAATGCCTGCTATGGGCGCTAACGTGCCCGTAAATCCTTCACCTACCGCCATATCCGCTACCGCCCTACAGGGTCTAATGTGGGTGCTAGACCCGGCCTAATTCAATTTGCCGTGGCATTGCTTGTATTTTTTACCCGAACCGCAAGGGCAGAGCTCGTTACGACCGACCTTCTGAGTGCCGCGCACCGGCTCGAGGCTCGATTGAGCACGGGCCTTGTCGGCGCTAAGCGCAGATGCCTGGGCGCTATCGAACTTCATCCGAGCTTTGGCAGCCTCTTGGCGGCGTGCAGCTTCTTCTTGCACCTCCTCCGGCGAGCGAACCTGGACCAAGGACAGGTATTTCACTGTTTGGAACTTCACTTCGGACAACATGTTCTGAAACAACTCGAAGGATTCACGCTTGTACTCTTGTTTCGGGTTCTTCTGAGCATAGCCACGCAAATGAATGCCCTGGCGCAAGTGATCCATATTGTAGAGGTGTTCTTTCCAATGCTGATCGAGTACCTGCAACATGACCTGTTTTTCAAATTGGCGGAAATTGCTCTCCCCGACAACCGTTTCCTTGTTCTGGTAGGCATCAGACAAGTCGCTAATAATTCGCTCTCGGATAGCAGCCTCAAGCAGATTTTCGTCCTGATCTAGCCAGGTTTGAATAGCCAGACGAGTGCCCAGTTCGGCTTCCAACTCCCGTTCCAGTCCTTCAATATCCCACTGTTCAGGAATACTGCTGGGCTCGATATGATTATCGATCAACTGATTGGTGACATCGAGACGGATCTTTTCGATGATGTCGCGGATGTCTTCAGCGATCATCAGTTCATCACGCTGCTGGTAGATGACGGTTCGTTGATCGTTGGCCACATCGTCGTATTCGAGTAACTGCTTTCGAATATCGAAGTTGCGGTTTTCCACCTTGCGTTGGGCCTTTTCGATGGCGTTAGAGACCATCTTAGCTTCAATCGGCTCACCTTCGCCCATGCCCAACTTACTGAACATATTTTTCATGCTCGGTGGCATAAAGATGCGCATCAGATTGTCATCGAGTGACAAGAAGAAACGGGATGAACCCGGATCGCCTTGGCGACCGGCTCGGCCGCGCAGCTGATTATCGATACGGCGAGATTCATGCCGCTCAGTACCGATAATATGCAGACCACCTGAATCCTTAACCGCCTGCTGACGTGCCGCCCATTCTTGTCGCGCGTTGGCGAGTTCTGCCTCGCTAGCGCCCTCGAGCTTGGCCAAAATCGCATCGAGATTGCCGCCTAAAACGATATCGGTACCTCGGCCTGCCATGTTAGTAGCGATGGTCACAGAACCGGCCATGCCAGCCTGGGCGATAACTTCAGCTTCGCTCGCGTGCTGCTTGGCATTGAGTACGTTGTGCTTCATGCCAGCCTTGTCTAGGGCTAGAGAAATACGCTCCGATGCCTCGACCGAGGCAGTACCGACCAATACAGGTCGTTGTTCGGCAACGATCTTCTTGATTTCTTCGATAACCGCGGCGTACTTATCGACCTCACTGAGATAGACCAGATCATTGGCATCTTTACGCACCACGGTTTGATTGGTCGGGATAACCACAACATCTAAACCGTAAATTTCTCGCAGCTCGAACGCCTCAGTATCGGCGGTGCCAGTCATACCCGATAGTTTGTCATAAAGACGGAAATAGTTTTGAAAAGTGGTGGAAGCAAGGGTTTGGTTCTCTTTTTGAACCGACAGGCCCTCTTTGGCTTCGACCGCCTGATGTAGGCCTTCACTCCAACGCCGCCCGGGCATGGTTCGACCGGTATGTTCATCGACAATAACAACCTGATCATCTTGCACCAGGTAGTCGACGTCCCTGTGGAACACATGGTGAGCACGCACACCCGCCATTACATGATGAAACAAAATAAGGTTGGTGGGCGAATAGAGGCTTTCCCCGTCAGGCAATAAGCCGGCTTTGATCAGCAGAGCTTCCACCTTTTCATGGCCGGCTTCGGTTAGTTCGACGCTGCGTTGCTTTTCATCAATTATAAAATCACCGGCGACTTCCGGTTGGGTCTCAATAGCCGCATAGCCGCGCGTCAAACTCGGGATCAGCTTATTCACTTCAATATAGCGAGCACTGGAATCCTCCGCCGCACCCGAAATAATCAGTGGGGTACGGGCTTCATCGATCAGAATCGAATCCACTTCATCGACGATGGCAAAGCCATGACCGCGCTGAAACTTGTCTTCCATACGGAAAGCCATGTTGTCGCGCAGATAATCGAAACCAAATTCATTATTGGTGCCGTAAGTGATATCGGCTAGGTAGGCTTGACGCTTTTCGACCGGGTCTTGCTGATTAACCACCACACCGACACTGAGTCCGAGTGCATTGTAGAGCGGAGTCATCCACTTGGAATCACGTCGCGCCAGATAATCATTGACGGTAATGACGTGCACGCCCTTGCTCGGCAGCGCGTTGAGGTAGGCAGCCAAGGTCGCGACGAGGGTTTTACCCTCGCCGGTCTTCATTTCGGAGACCTTGCCTTGATGCAAGACCATACCACCGATCATTTGAACGTCGAAGTGGCGCATGCCCATGGCGCGTTTGCTGGCTTCGCGCACTAAAGCAAAGGCCTCAGGGATAAGCAGATCGAGGGCTTCGCCTTGACTGTGGCGCTCTCGGAATTCGACTGTCTTGGCCTTGATGCCATCGTCGGTCAATTCCGCATAGGGGGCTTCAAATTCGTTAATCTTAGCGACGATCTTATTGAGTCGCTTAACTTCGCGATCGTTTTTACTTCCGATCACTTTACGGGCAATTTTAGTGAACATAGAGGCTGATTTCTGTTGAGTTTTCAGGCATTTAGGGTTGGGGTAACTATACAGATCACAAGGCGGGATGTCTTTGAAATTGTCTTGAATTGACAACAGGAGTGATAAAACCAGTCTCGCAAGCCACCCCGGGCGGGGTGGATTCTACTGAGGAATTAGAACCGAGCAACCCGGTTGATATATTTGGCAGGATCCACTGCCTTGCCATTAAACAGCACTTCGAAATGCACATGAGGACCTGTCGATCGGCCAGTACTGCCCATTAAGGATATTATATCCCCCTTGGTGACCACATCACCCAGCTCGACAAGAATCTCATCACAATGGGCGTAACGGGTTACGAAGCCATTGCCATGATTGATTTCGACCAATTTACCGTAACCTGACCGAGTTCCAGCCCAGGTAACTACACCAGAGGCGACTGAAACAATATCGGAGCCGTTTTTACCGGCGAAATCGACGCCTTCATGCCAGGCCAAGTTGCCTGAAAACGGATCGTTACGATAGCCGTAACGAGAGCTCATCCAGCCGCGTTTTATCGGCCGGCCAGCGACGAAGGTTTCGTTCTGGATTTTTCGGTCGCCCAGCAAGGAGTTCAACACCCGCAGCTGTTGCTCTCGATTATCAATCTGATTGGCCAACTCATCAAGAATATTGACAAAATCGGGGGCTTGATAATCGACAAATTCAGACTCTGGGCCGCCCACTGCAGGAGGAACAGAGAAATCGAATTCGCCCTTATCGAGACTGGCAACATCGACTAAGCGTTCACCGAGCGCATCGAGCCGGGTCAGCCGGGCCTGCAGCTGAGCCAGGCGGATACGCAGAGCGTTGATTTGCTCCTCAGTATAGACACGGGTTTTTTCAACCTGAGCCGCCTGATTTTCAATGCGGTCCAGCCAAATCAGCGAAGCATTTTGATCGACAATATCCGATTGGATCGGGCGCAGGTATTGATAGCCGAGGTATCCGGCCCCCGTTATTGTCGACACCAGCACAAATAAGACCGGCACTAACATCCAAACGGATACCATCGTGGAACGACCATGCTTGCTGCTGACCAGGATGATCTTCATCTATCAGGTACCCACAGCGATAACCGGCGCAAAAGCGATTGGCATTTGAGCTTCATTGGTATCGTCGTAGGTTGCGAATTCCCAAGCATCGGGGTTCTTTAACAGCTCCCGTAGGAGAATATTATTCAACCCGTGGCCTGATTTATAGCCGACAAATCGCCCGATCAGGCTATGACCCAGCAGATAGAGGTCGCCGACTGCATCAAGGACCTTGTGCTTGACGAATTCATCTTCGTAGCGCAGACCATCTTCGTTGAGGACGCGATAGTCATCCACGGCAATAGCATTATTCACGCTGGCGCCAAGGGCCAGGTTATTCGCTCGCAGGTACTCAAAATCGCGCATAAAGCCGAAGGTGCGCGCGCGCGACACTTCTTTTACAAAGGCGGAGGTCGAGAACTCAAATTCGGTCACCTGTGAGCGATTTCGAAACACAGGATGATCAAAATCGATGGTGAATTTGATGTTGAAGCCGTCATAAGGTTCGAAACGGGCAAATTTATCGCCATCTTGAACGTTGATCGATTTCAATACTCGAATAAAACGCTTGGGCCGTTCCTGTTCCACAATGCCTGCTGACTGCAGCAAAAACACAAAAGGACCTGCACTGCCGTCCATTATCGGGACTTCCGGGGCGCTGACCTCGATAAAAGCATTATCGATACCAAGTCCGGCGCAGGCCGACAGCAGGTGTTCGACGGTATCAACACTGACATCGCCATTTACCAATGTCGTAGACAAAGTCGTGTCACCCACGTTCAGGGCGTGGGCTTTAATTTCAACTGGGACCTCTAAATCGGTCCGCACGAAGACTATACCAGTGTCGACCGGCGCTGGCTTCAAGGTTAAATAGACCTTTTTGCCCGAGTGTAATCCTACACCCGTAGCTTTAATCGTATTTTTCAGGGTTCGCTGATTGACCATTTGGTGACTGATACCACATTTAAGACTTACAAGCCTTCCATTCTAGCAGAACAGTTGCCATGAACAAAAGATTTACAGCCGATTACACTCAATCGGCTTGGCGACGCAGAAATGCCGGAATATCAAGATAATCCAAATCTTTCAGAGTTTTAACCGGCTTTGGCCCGCTCACCTCATCGGATGCTCGGCTAGACGCGGCTAAGCGAGTGCCTGTAGGCCGATCGAGTTTCGTGTAATCAATGGAGCCATCGCTGCGTCGGGTGTTGTCGATCGCAACCTTTGGCTTGGACACTACCTTGACCGGGGCTTCACCAATACCGGTGGCAACGACGGTAACGCGAATTTCATCTTCCAAGCTTGGGTCGATGACCGTACCGACCACGATAATGGCATCTTCAGAGGCAAATTCTTCAATGGTATTACCCACTTCGGTAAATTCATCCAACCCAAGGTCAACGCCAGCGGATACGTTCACTAGGATGCCCCGCGCACCACTTAGGTCGACATCTTCCAGCAACGGGCTACGAATGGCCATTTCGGCGGCGCGCTGGGCACGGTTTTCACCAGATGCTCGGCCACTGCCCATCATTGCCATTCCCATTTCAGCCATGACCGTGCGCACATCGGCGAAATCGACGTTGATCATACCCGGACGGACGATTAGATCGGCCACGCCCTGAACGGCATTCAACAACACGTTATTGGCTTCACCAAAGGCTTCGAGCAGGGTCACATTTTTGCCCAATACACTCAATAGCTTGTCATTTGGAATAGTTATTAGCGAATCGACATGCTGACGCAATTCTTCCATGCCCTCATTGGCCACTCGCATGCGTCGTCGGCCCTCGAATGGGAACGGCTTGGTCACAACAGCAACGGTCAGAATACCCAACTCTTTGGCAATTTCAGCCACCACAGGGGCAGCACCGGTGCCAGTGCCGCCACCCATGCCAGCGGTAATAAAGACCATATCAGCACCCTTAAGGATTTCCTCAATCTGCTCACGATCTTCAAGTGCCGATTGGCGACCAACCTCGGGATTGGCGCCAGCGCCGAGACCCCGAGTAATGCTATTACCCAGCTGCAATGAAGTTGCCGCGTTAACACTGCGCAACGCTTGGGCGTCGGTATTGGCGCAAATAAACTCAACGCCCTCCACATTGCGTTCAAGCATATGCTTAACTGCATTTCCGCCGCCGCCACCGCAACCAAAAACCTTGATAATTGCATTTTGTGGCTGCTCATCGACCAGCGTGAACATATCGTTATTTTTTGTGTCGTTATCGTATGTAGACATTGTGTGGCTCCTATTTAGATTATCAGTGCCGCCTGACCGGCACACCCTGAATTTTTTAAAAATTTTCTGAAATCATTTGTTTGAATTTCTGCCAACCGGATACTTTGGCTCTGGATTTCTTGTGATTCCCGCTGTGCAATTGGCGCAATGCATATTGCAGCAGGCCAACTCCGGTCGCGTGAATCGGGTTGTTGACGACATCGGACAACCCTGATATGCCATAGGGCGTGGCCAGTCGCACTGGAACATGAAATACTTCTTCGGCCAACTCGACCGCCCCTTCCATTTTTGACGTACCACCGGTTAAAACGATACCGGCGGGAATCATGTCTTCAAAACCGCTGCGTCGCAGCTCAGCTTTGATTAATGAAAATAATTCTTCGTAGCGTGGTTCAACTACTTCGGCCAGCGCCTGCCGGGTTAACTCCCGAGCGCCCCGATCGCCAACACTCGGCACCTTGATAGTTTCATGCTCGCCAGCCAATTGAGACAGTGCACAGGCATATTTTATTTTTATATCCTCAGCGTGCTGAGTCGGCGTGGCAAAGGCCATGGCAATGTCGTTGGTGACCTGATCGCCAGCAATCGGAATGACCGCAGTATGTCGGATGGAACCGTCAGTAAAGATCGCCATATCGGTGGTGCCACCACCGATATCAACCATACATACACCTAATTCTTTTTCGTCATCAGTCAAAACCGATTGGGCTGACGCCAGTTGCTCAAGGATAATTTGATCAACTTCTAAACCACAGCGACGAACGCACTTTTCAATATTTTGCACCGCATTCTGTGCACCCGTGACGATATGAACCTTTGCTTCCAAACGCACGCCACACATCCCAAGGGGTTCTTTAATGCCCTCTTGGCTATCGATAATATATTCCTGAGGCAGCACATGTAAAATATGTTGATCAGCTGGTATCGCCACGGCCTTAGCCGCATCGGTCACCCTTACTAAGTCTGCTTCAGCTACTTCTTTATCTTTGATGGCGACAATACCGTTACTGTTTAAGCTGTTTATGTGACTGCCGGCGATGCCGACATAAACCGAGTGAATGTCGCACCCAGACATCAATTCCGCTTCTTCGATCGCGCGCTGAATACTTTGGATCGTGGACTCAATATTAACCACGACACCCTTCTTCAATCCGCGTGATGGATGTGACCCAAGACCGATGATTTCCAACCCACCCGCAGCAGTTACGCTGCCAACAATTGCCACTACCTTGGACGTACCAATGTCCAAGCCAACGAGCATTTTTCCTTTATGGGGCGATGTCATACTCAACCTCTGTTGCCAATTAACTCGCAATTCGTATCGCGATTCCGTTTGGATATCGCGCATCAATATATTCTATTCGTTCACTGCTATAGGCTTCTGACTGCAACAACCTAACGACGCGTCGACTTCTTTCCAACACATTTCGTTCACCTAAAGCGATGGTCAAGCCGTCGTCCATTTGGACGTACCATGACCCTCGGGCCTGCATGCTAACCTGGACTAACTGAGCTCCTAGTGCCGCAAAGATCTGCGTAAACTGCAGATACTGTTCCATCACTCGAGCCGCGCTGTTGTCAGGCCCTCTCAGGCTGGCCAAATCTAAACTGACCAACGGCTTGTCCAGAGGTACGGCCTTACTATTTAATACTTGTTGACCGTTCCATAATGCAATCGGCTCGTGCTCAACCAATGCCACGGAAATTGTACCAGGCCAAATTTTTACAACACTTGCCTGAGCTATCCATGGCAATCTTTCTAAATCACGCTGTACATCAAGCAAATCTAAAAACAGCAGACTACGTGTTAAATACCCCTGCAACACGCCTTCAACAGCCAAACTATTTTGAAACTTTAATGGCTCTGCAATGGCATAAACCTGCAGCGGCATAGGCTCCCATTTCAGCCCAGACAGCCAGTTAATCGAGAACACACAAGCTGTCAAAACAACCCCCCCAACCACCACCTTTGCACTGAACAGGGCCCACTTTCGTATTGGCAACGACGCCTTTCGTCGCGTCGCGCCATTTGATTTTTTCTTAGCCGCCACTTCAATCTTCTTCCTATTTAACCGTTGCTAACAGCTTGTGCATCAACTCCGGTAGGTCCCAACCGTATGCCGAGGCCGCCTTCGGCACCAGACTGTGGTCGGTCATACCGGGTATGGTATTTACCTCCAGAACTTGCAACGCGCCTTGGCCATCCATCATCAGATCAACCCGACCCCAACCTGTGCAACCTAAGGCAGCAAAGGCCATTAACGACATCGCCTGCACAGCGCCTTCCAGTTCGGCACTTAGCCCGCTGGGTAAGTGATATTCGGTATCCTCACTTACATATTTAGCATCATAATCGTAGAACCGAGCATGGGGCTTAAGCCTGATAACCGGCAACACCTCGGCACCAATAATGCCCACCGTATACTCAGGCCCGTCTACAAATTGCTCGACCAAGACCTCCGTGTCGTGGTTCAGTGCCTCAGTCACCGCGGACATAAATTCGCCTTGATTGTCCGCCCGACCAATCCCAATACTTGAGCCTTCACGTACCGGCTTAACAAATACCGGGTAGCACAGTCGAGCTTGGTGAATCAAGGCGTCTGCTTGGCTGCGCACAACCACGAAGTCTGGCGTGGGCACGCCTCCGGTTTTAAAAATCATCTTGCTGCGCAGCTTGTCCATCGCGATCGCCGAACCCATCACACCACTACCGACGAAAGGTATTCCCACCCATTCCAACAAGCCTTGTAAGACTCCATCTTCACCCATTCGACCGTGCAGAACGGGAAACACAACATCTGGTTTATGCTCGGCCAACCAGGGCAGTAGTAGACTCCGATCAACCAAATCCAGTTCGACCACTTCATACCCTGCCGTCAGCAATGCTTTAATGACGGTTCGGCCACTAAGCAAAGCCACCTCACGTTCGGCTGACAATCCGCCAAACAAGACGGCTACTTTGTTAAATCTTGTGCTCATGCAGTTTTAAACCCCAAGCCTTGCTTCGCAATCTCCAGCGAGAGCGCGCCAATATCGCCGGCACCCTGGGTCAATAACAAATCTCCGTCCTGCAGTATATCGGGCAGGATGGTTAAAATATCTTCGATCCGTTCAACAAAAATTGGATCTACTCGGCCTCGTTGACGAATACTGCGACACAGGCTTCGACTGTCTGCACCATTAATGACCGGCTCACCGGCGCTGTATACATCGAGCAACAACAGCACGTCCACCTTTGAGAGCACCTCGACAAAGTCTTCATACAGGTCCCGAGTACGACTATATCGGTGCGGTTGAAAAACACTAACGAGTCGTCGTTCCGGCCAACCGGCTCGAATAGCGTCCAGGGTAACCTGCAATTCCTTCGGATGATGACCGTAGTCATCTACCAACATTATTTTACCCTTGCGTGTATCAAACTCGCCCTGTACTTGAAAACGTCGACCAACGCCTTCGAACTCTGCCAGACCTTGCACGATTTGCGCATCCGATACGCCTTCATCGGTTGCTACTGCTATAACGGCCAAAGCGTTGAGAACATTATGGTCACCGGGCATATTCAGGCAAATATCTAGATTTTCTTTCTGCCGACGGCATACGGTGAAACGTGTTGTTAGCCCCTCTTGAGCAATATTTATTGCGCGCACATCCGCGTCAGCGTTAAAACCATAGGTCACCATCTGCCGCCGTACCAAGGGCATTATCGACTGCACATGGCTATCATCCGAACACAATACAACCAAGCCGTAGAAGGGCACGTTGTGCAAAAATTCAATATAGGCTTTCTTAAGTTTTTCAAAATCACCGTCATAAGTGCTCATATGATCGGCGTCGATATTGGTTACAACGGCGGTCATCGGTTGGAGATGTAAGAATGACGCATCGCTTTCATCTGCCTCGGCGACCAGATACCGGCTGGTGCCCAGGCGTGCATTGCTGCCTGCGCTGTTTAGCTTGCCACCGATAATAAAGGTTGGATCAAACTCGCCCTTGGCCATCACCGACGCCATTAATGATGTGGTGGTGGTCTTGCCATGTGCGCCAGCAATTGCGATACCATGACGATAGCGCATCAACTCAGCCAACATTTCGGCACGCCGCACGACAGGAATCCGCTTATTTAACGCCCAGCCAATCTCGGCGTTCTCGGCATCAATGGCACTTGAGACGACGACAACGTCAGACCCAATGACATTGTCTTCATGATGACCGATGACCACACTGATGCCGATCGACTGCAGCCGCTGTGTAGTCGCGGTTGCACGCAGATCCGAGCCGCTAATCTGATAGCCTTGGTTGCACAGCACTTCAGCGATGCCACACATACCTACGCCACCAATGCCGACAAAATGAATACGTTTGATGCGCCGCATTTCTGGAATCGGAAAACTTTCTTTGTTTTTTAGATCACAATTTGTCATAAGGCTCTACTCTCTATAACGTCCTGAACAACCTTCACTATTCGCTCAGCAGAATCGCGTATACCCAACTGCCAAGCCCTTTGTGCGCTGTCAATTAAAGCAGGTCGAGTATCATTCCAATAATCCAATCGTGCGGCTAATTGCTCGGCACGTAAGTCGGTTTGTTCAAACCACTCTGCTGCCTGTGCTGCACAAAGCCATTGGGCGTTGCGGTACTGTTGTTTGTCGACATGCCATGGGTAAGGAATAAGAATTGCCGGTACACCCACCACGGCTAATTCTGAGACAGTAGATGCACCGCTGCGCGCTATTACCAAATCACACCAGGCATAGGCCGCCGCCATATCATCGATAAACTCAACTACGGTCGCCGCCAATCCTAAGTCTTGATAAGCTCGCTGTGTGGCGTCACGTTTGCCTTGTCCGGTTTGGTGCCATATTTCGAGTCGGGCCTGGGTTTTCGCAGCGGCCACAGCCGCGGGTAGCAATTCATTAATAGCCAGAGCGCCCTGTGAGCCGCCTAACACCAGCAAACGCAACTTAGTGTGCTGACCCAGCAGCCGCTCTTGCGGTTGCGCCATGGCGCATAGAGCGGCACGCACCGGGTTACCAACCACCTCATAATCGGCGCTGAAGGTATTTGGAAATGCTTGTAATATGCGCGTGGCTTTAGGGGCCATCTTTTCATTGGTCAAGCCCGGCACGCCGTTTTGCTCGTGCAAGATGATCGGCGTCTGCAATAACCACGCGGCAATCGCACCTGGAGCTGAGGCGTATCCGCCAAAGCCAATGACCAGATCAGGCTTTTCGTGCCGAAAAATCAACAAGCTGGCCACCAGTGCGCGCACAAGATTGAACGGCGCTAACAACTTGCGCAGGCGCCCGCCATGCCATGCTGTGACGGGTAAGGCGCAAAATTTGAAGCCCAAGCTGGGCACGATGGTGTTTTCCATGCCCCGGCGAGAGCCAAGCCAACGGATCTGATAACCATTCGCTTGGAGTTCCTCGGCAACCGCGGCCGCAGGGTAGATGTGACCGCCCGTGCCGCCGGCCATTAGCATTATTTTAGTCATCTGGTCGGCTCCAATCGATGCGTTTCAGCATGAATGCGATTGACCAGAGCGATGAGGCAAATGCTGACAATAAGGCTGGTACCACCGGCGCTTATAAAGGGCAGTGTTAGTCCCTTGGTAGGCAGTAAGCCGGTGTTAACCCCTATATTGATAAAGGCCTGCATTGTAAAAAGGATGCCAATGCCATAACTGCAATAGGCGCCAAAGAGGTTGTCCTTAATTTCGGCTAAACGACCGACACTAAAGATTCTGTGGATCATTAGCGCATAAAGCGCGATCAAAGCCACGATGCCAAATAGGCCCAATTCTTCAGCGATTATTGCGACAATAAAATCATTGTGGGCTTCTGGTAAATAAAAGAGTTTTTGTATTGAATTGCCTAGGCCCACACCAAACCACTCACCCCGGCCGAAGGCAATTAACGACTGGGTCAATTGGTAACCACTGCCATAAACATTTTCATCAGACCACGGGTTGCGAAATGCCAACAGGCGTTTAACGCGGTAAGACTCTGATAAGGCCATCGCAATAACTAGGGCGAGCGCGCCAAACATGGTCAACAAAAATTGCATGGGTTTGACACCACCCAAAAATAACATACCGAGAATAGTGCCCAAGATTACCACGACTGAACCAAAGTCAGGCTCCAACAATAACAGGGCCACAACCACCAGCAGAACGAGCAAGGGCCGTGCGAAACCGTAAAAGCTACTGATGACCTCTGCACGACGGCGCACAAGATAGGCACCGACATATAAAATCATACTAACCTTGGCCAGTTCAGACGGCTGAAAGCCGATCGGCCCCAAATCGATCCAGCGACGTGAACCCTTAATCTCTTGTCCGATGCCTGGAAGCAACACCAACACCAATAACAAAAAACCAGCCAACAAGAAGAAAGCGCTGTGCCGCTGCCAAACCGCGGCAGGGACCACGGAGACCATTAACCCACCGAAGGCGCCAATAAGCATGTAGATGCCATGACGAAGGACGAAATGATAGGGCACGCCAAATAGCTGTTCGCTGACATCAATGCCCGCCGAGGCAATCATCACCAGTCCGAACAAGAGCAGAGCGAGACAGCTGCCGATCAGCACCACGTCGGGCTGCCACATGGGCTGATAATTAAGGTCTAATCTATTAGGCGCCAGAGGCATCTGCTTTTGCATAGTCATGCGAGCGCCTCCACCCAGGTTACGAATTGACGACCACGCTGTTCGAAGTTCGTAAACTGATCAAAACTCGCACAGGCTGGTGATAACAACAGCACATCACCCGCTTGCACTATTGCCTTGGCCTGGGCTAGCGCGTCGAACATGGATTCTACATAAGTGGCCTGCGGCGCCACGTCGGTGAAGCGCGACTGGTCTTCGCCATAGACAAACACCGCCTTGCAATGAGCGGCGATCGCTGGTGCCAGCGGACCGAGCTCCTGACCCTTGGCCTGACCACCAAGCAACAGTACGATGGCCTTACGGTCGGCTTGGGCCAGGCCGGTTAGCGCAGCTAAGGTCGAGCCAACATTAGTTGCTTTGGAATCGTTAAAGTATCGAACGCCCGCAAGCTCACGAATTAACTGGCAGCGATGCGGCAAACCACTAAAGTTGCGCAACGCAGCCAAGGTATGCTCGCGCGGATTCTGAACCGCATCGGCCAAGGCCAACACGGCCAGCGCATTGGCAATATTATGACGCCCCGGCAAGGCCAACTCAGAGGTTGGCAGCAATGCGTTTAACCCCAAGGCCAGACAAGTTCCGGATGGGGTTTCGAGTAAGCCATATTGTTTGAGATCGGGACGGGTCAGGGCAAAGCTGGCTACCTTGACGTTCGGTGCGACCAACGGCTGGGTGAGCAAATCTTGGCGATTGAACAGCGCCTGCTTGGCACCAAAGTAGATACGCTGCTTGGCCTGTTGGTAACGCGCCATCGAATCGTATCGATCCATATGGTCTTCAGACACATTGAGGATGGTCGCTATATCCGCGCCGACACTCGGGAGCAGTTCCAGTTGAAAGCTCGACAATTCCAAAACGGCTACATCGAACATTTGATCCGCGACATCCAGAACCGGTTGACCAATATTACCGCCGATCAATACGCTGCGCCCGCTGCGCTGTATGGCCTCACCCAACCATTGAGTAACCGTTGATTTGGCATTTGAACCGGTAATGGCCACGACTTGACCGGTGAACTCGCTCAAAAATAGTTCGATATCACTGGTGACGCGCGCGCCGGCCTTGATAGCGGCCTGCACCGCAGGCGTGTGCAGAGCAACCCCAGGGCTCATTACCAGGACATCCGCCTGCTCAAACTGCTCTATATCAAAGCCACCGACCTGCACATCCATATCCGGAAACTGCGTTTTCACCTCGGCCAGGTTCGGTGGATTGGTGCGACTGTCGGTCACGGCAACCCACTTGCCCCGCGCCGCTAAATAACGCACACAGGACAGCCCGGTCAATCCAAGACCCACTACCAAATACTTAGTGTCGGCGCCTATTAGTGTCATTAGCGGATCTTCAACGAAGCTAAACCAATCAAGACCAGAATCACGGTAATAATCCAAAAACGGACTATGATGCGTGGCTCCGGCCAACCTTTTAATTCGTAATGGTGATGTAGGGGCGCCATCCTGAAGATGCGCCTCCCGGTCATTTTGTATGAGCTGACTTGGATAATCACGGACAGAGTTTCGGCGACGAAAATACCGCCCATAATAAAAAGTACTAATTCCTGGCGCACGATGACGGCCATCACGCCCAACGCAGCGCCGAGTGCCAACGAGCCCACATCGCCCATAAAGACCTGCGCCGGGTAAGTGTTAAACCATAGAAAGCCTAAACCAGCGCCCACCAAGGCAGAGCAAAATACAATTAACTCGCCAGTGCCGGCAACATAGGGAATTTGCAGATAGTCGGAATAGACTGAATTACCGGTGACGTAGGCGAACACGCCGAGTGCGCCACCGACCAAAACCGTTGGCAAGATGGCCAAACCATCTAAGCCGTCGGTTAGATTCACGGCGTTGGACGTACCGACAATCACGAAGTAGGTCATGGCAATATAGAGCCCACCCATCGGCAGGGCGATGTCCTTGAAAAAGGGCACAAAAAGGGTCGTTTCGTCTGGTGTCGTGGCAGAGTAAAACAGCACCATTGCGGCAAACAGGCCGAAGCCTGACTGCCATAGAAATTTGGCTTTGGCAGATAGGCCCTTGCTATCTCGTTTGACCACCTTACGATAATCGTCCACCCAACCGATGCCGCCGAATCCAGCGGTAACCAGCAAGGTGATCCAGACATAACGATTGCTAAGGTCCGACCAGAGCAACACGGAACTGATCACCGAGATAATGATCAACGCACCGCCCATGGTCGGAGTGCCAGCCTTGGCCAGATGACTCTGAGGGCCATCACTGCGGATAGACTGACCGATCTGATGATGTTTCAATAACCGAATCAATTTCGGACCCAAAATCAACGACACAGCCAATGCTGTTAACACGCCGAAAATGGCCCGCAAGGTAAGGTATTGCAGCACCTGGAAGCCAGCATCAAGTTGCTCTAAAAAAGGCGTGAGCCAAACAAACATTAGGATTTCCCTCTCAGAGCGTCGATCACCCGGTCCATACCAGAACTGCGTGATCCCTTAACCAAAATGGCTGTATTATGATTTATTGTTGCTGGCAACTCGGCCAGTAATTCGACTACTGATTTGAAATGTCGCCCACCAAAGGCCGCTGACATCGCACTAGCCTGTTCGCCAGCGCTCCACAACTGGCCGATCTTACCTATAGCATATTGGCCCACCGCCCGGTGATGCGCTAAAGACTCGGCACCCAGCTCAGCCATGTCGCCGGCGATTAACAATGTCTCTCCGCCTATGTCTGCCATGACATCGATGGCCGCTTCAAATGAAACTGGATTGGCGTTGTAGGCATCGTGAATCAACGCACCGCCATGTTTCGACTCAACCGGCTGCATACGGCCCGGCTCTGGCTGCATGGCACCAAGGCCATTGGCGATGTCAGGGGCTGACGCACCAGCCAGCCAAGCGGTCGCTGCAGCCGCCGCCGCATTGAGCGCCATATGGCGACCAAGCATGGGCCAGCTGACAGCAATATTGCCGTCCGGCAAGCTAAGGCTAAAATCACTGCCCTGCCCGGTGCTGGTAAATGCCAGCAAACGAACATCGGCGTCGAGATGCTGTCCAAAGCTGATTGTTCGACGCTTACCGGCTCGCTTGACCCAATAGGCAAAGGCCGGATCATCCCGGTTGAACACACAACCCCCAGCGATGTCGGTCGTGTCGATGATTTCACCCTTGGCCATGCGCACACCATCAAGCCCGCCAAAACCGTCGGTATGGGCTATGCCGGCATTGATAATCAGGCTGATATGGGGCCGCGATATGCTACCCAACCAATCTATTTCACCAGCAGCATTGGCGCCAAATTCAAGCAAGACTCGCAAGTCCCGATCGGACAGACGGAACCAGGTTTTGGCCACACCTATATCGTTGTTGAAATTGCCTTGAGTCGACAATAGGCCCGGCTGCAAGGCGAGAATATGCTCCAGCATGGCCCGGGTTGAGGTCTTACCGGCACTGCCGGTCAAGGCGATCACTGGGCCGGTAAACCGATCGCGCAGCGCACTGGCCAGACAACCCAAAGCTCGCTTGGTGTCACTCACCACCAATTGAGGAATCGCCAGATCGGCTATTAACTGCTGTACCACAACAGCACACGCACCCTTTTCTATCGCCGCACTTAAATAGTGGTGACCGTCATACAGGGGACCGACAAGAGCAACATAGATGTCACCTTTATTGATCGAACGGGTATCGGTGGAAATGTCATCTATAACCGCATCAACGCCGATTAGCTGACCGGTGCATGCCAGCGCCCAATCGGACAGTTTTAGATTAGTCAACATCGAGCGCCTCCTGCCAATTAATAACCGTTTCCTGGTCGGAAAAGGGATGCCGGATACCATCGATTTCTTGGTAATTTTCGTGACCCTTGCCCGCTATTAAGACCACATCGGTCGCACTGCAACTAGCCAATGTCTGGGTAATGGCCTGCTTGCGGTCATTGATGATTCGATATTCGGCTGTGGCATCAAAACCCTGACAAATTTCGGCAATAATCTGCTCTGAACGTTCGGTGCGAGGATTATCATCGGTCACCACAACAAAATCGGCCAACTCAGCAGCGACCTGGGCCATCTGCGGACGCTTGCCACCATCGCGATCGCCACCACAACCAAAGATCACCACCAGACGACCACTGACGTGCTCACGACATGCCTGCAAGGCCTTCGCCAAGGCATCGGGCGTATGGGCATAGTCGACCACGACGCAGGGCGCATACTTTAAACGGATGGTTTCCATACGACCCTTCACTGGACTGCAGTTGGAGATAATGCGGGCTGCGGTATTCAACGGCACCTGTTCGGCCAACATTAGGGCGAAAGCTGCCAAGGCATTGCTAAGATTGAACCGGCCCAGCAAGCGTAAATTTAAATCAACGATACCCTGGGGCGTCTGCACGGTGGCATCAATGCCGGCTTCGTGGCAGCGAATTGATAAGGCCTGAACGGTCGCAGGACGCTCTAGGCTGTAAGTATAAATATGTTCGGCGGTGATCGTGGCTAAGTGATCTTGTACCCAAAGATCATCGATATTCACGATGGCGTTGGTCAGGCCGGGCCAGTTCAACAACTGCCATTTGGCTGCGCCATAAGCGGCCATGGTGCCATGATAATCGAGATGGTCGCGGCTCAGATTGGTGAACAGAGCGCTACGGAAATGCACGCCGTCAACCCGACCCTGAGTCAAACCATGGGAGGACACTTCCATGGCGCAATACTCGGCGCCCTGCTGCTGCTGGCGGGCCAGCTCTATGTGCAAGCGCACCACATCGGGGGTGGTGTTGCGGGTTTCACTGAGCTGACCCCAGAGACCCTGGCCGTTGGTACCAATGATGCCGCAGCGCTTACCCAAGAAATCGAGTGATTGGGCGATATATTGACAGGTAGAGGTCTTACCGTTGGTGCCGGTAATACCGATCATACTGAGCTGTTCGGTCACTGAACCGTAGAAGCGATGGGTTAGATCACCCAGCCGTCCAGCAAGGTTGTCAATGACACATATCGGCACGGCACCTTGCGGCTGGGGCACGGCTCGCTCGCATAGGATGGCGACTGCACCATTGGCTAGCGCCGCGTCAATAAAGTCGTGTCCATCTAGGACATGGCCTTTCAAGGCGACAAAAATAGATCCTCGAGTCACCTCTCGGCTGTCCAGAGTGATGTCGAGCGCGCGCACGCCAGCGAGGTCATGGCACTCCGGTAACCAATCCAACATAGAGATCATTAGTAGGACCCCGCTTCGGCCAGAGGCGATGAGTCAGGTCGAATATTCAATAGGGGCATGGCCTGTTCCATAATGCCCTTAAATACCGGTGCGGCGACTTCACCACCGTAGTAGGCATCATCTGGCGGCTCGTTGATCACCACGACAGTAACGATGCGCGGATTGATCGCCGGGGTAATGCCGACAAAGGATGAGACATATTTTGCATCCTCGTAGCCCGAAGCACCCACCTGGTGAGTCGTACCCGTCTTGCCTGCTACGCTGTACCAATCCAGTTTGCCCCGAGTAGCGGTACCACCGGGTTGCACAACCGTTTCCATCATCTTTATCACGGCTTGAGCTGAAGCGGCACTGACCACCTGCATACCCGTCTCGCCGGATGACACGCCTTGAATAAGACGCGCATTCACCCGGCGACCATTATTGGCCAGCGTGGCATAGGCCTGCGCCAGATGCAGCGGCGTCACTGCCATACCGTAGCCATAAGCGAGCGATCCTTGGATAACACTGTCCCAGCGCATCGGGTTGGGCAATGAACCGGTGGCTTCGCCCGGATAACCTAAACTTGTTGTTTCACCCAATCCGAAGTTATAGAGCGCTTGCCAGAATTCTTCTTTGGGTATGTTTTCGGCAACCTTAACAATGCCCACATTGCTGGATTTCTTAATGATCTGGGTTGCACTCAAAGTGCCGTAATTCTTGAAATCGCGGATAGTATATTTGCCCAAGCGCATACGGCCCGGACTGGTGTTGATCTGACTGTCGACCTTTACAACGCCTGCATCCAGAGCAATTGCCATGGTCAAGGGCTTCATTACTGAGCCGGGTTCAAATAGGTCGGTTAGCGCGCGGTTGCGCAAGGCCTCAGGCAAGAGCGAACTTCTATCATTGGGGTTGTAACCGGGTTGATTGACTAGAGCCAAGATATCGCCAGTGTGAATATCCATCATCACTACAGAACCGGAGGCCGCGCCCATGCTCGCTACCGCTTGCTTGAGTTCGCGAAAGGCCAGATATTGCAAGCGCAAGTCTATTGTCAGCACCAGATTCTCACCCGGCTGCGCCGCCAAAATTTCGCCCACATCCCGCACTGAACGTCCGAGCAAATCGCGAATCACCTCTTTCTTACCAGCGACAGAGGCAAGCTGCCGCTCAAAGGCCAACTCGATGCCTTCCTGACCTCGATCATCGACATCGGTAAATCCGCTGAGATGGGCTGCGACTTCGCCGGTAGGATAGAAACGTTTATATTCTTGCTGACCGTAAACACCGGGCAGCTTCATATCGAGAATGACCTGGGCCTGGTCGGGGGTCATTTGACGGCGCACAAACATAAAGGCGCGATGTGCGTCGGCCCGTCGAATGAGGGTTTTAACCTGGACCTGGGCCGCTTCGGCCAAAGCCGGCAAATCGGTAGGGTCTAACTCACGCGGATCGGCCCAGACAGATATGACCGGCGTACTCACGGCAATGGGCTCGCCATAGCGATCCGACAACATGCCACGCGGTGCATTAACCACTTCGCTTCGCTGCCAGCGAGAAGTTCCTTCTGAGATCAGAAAGTCTTTTTGCATCACTTGCAGATACACCACACGCCAAAGCGTCACCGACACTAAGGCCAGCAAAACTATTTGTACTGTGGTGTAACGCCAACGAGTTTGCACCATGTCCTAACTCATACCCTCTTTTTATTTGTATTCCATTGCTCGAATGTTTTCGACACTGGGTAATATCATCTCTAATTGCTCACGCGCGACGCGTTCGACGCGCGACGGTGAGGAAAACGCACTCTCTTCTAACAGCAACCTGCCCCATTCTTCCCACTGGACCTGCTGCGCTCGCCGGCCCTGCTCTATCAATGCAAACTGCCCGCGCGTCTGGTACGTCACCGAAACAATGCCGAAGGCGGTAATCAACACCACGCAGACCTCAAGCACTAGCAGACCCCAAGCGGCCGGTGACACCGACATCCTTAGAGCTTTTCCGCAATTCTAAGCACGGCGCTGCGTGAGCGAACATTAACTGCAACCTCGTCCTTGCTGGGTTTAATCGCCTTACCGACAGCGCGCATCGTGCGCACTATGTCAGACTCCGGAATAGGCAAACCAGGCGGTAATTCAGGGCCATTGGCCTGAAGGCGAATAAAGTGTTTAACCGCCCGATCTTCCAAGCTATGGAATGCAATCACGGCCAAGCGACCACCGGGCTTGAGCACCTCTATGGCTGCGTTGAGCGCCTGCTCCAACTCGACTAGCTCGCCGTTAATAAAGATTCGGATAGCCTGAAACGACTTAGTCGCCGGGTGGCGTTTATGGTCCCACTTGGGATGGGCGACCTTAATGATTTCGGCTAACTGGGTGGTAGAGGTTAGTGCCTGCTCCTGTCGAGCCGCTACGATCGCCTTGGCGATGCGCCGACTAAAGCGCTCATCACCGTATTGAAACAGGACGTTGGCTAGGTCAACCTCCTTCACTACGGTCAGCCACTGTGCGGCACTGAGCCCTTCGTCTGGGTTCATGCGCATATCTAACGGGCCATCGTTTTGAAAACTAAAACCGCGCCGGGCATCGTCTAGCTGAGGCGATGACACGCCCAAGTCCAACAAAACACCACAAACCTGACCGGTCAGGCCTTGCTCGGCGACCACCTGGGCTAGATTCGCAAAGCCGTCTTGGACCACGGTGACTCGACTATCTTGGGCGGCGAGACGCTGCGCTTCGGCAATGGCCAGCGGGTCCTTGTCGATTACCAGTAAGCGGGATGTTGGACCCACCTTGGAAAGCAGATGGCGGCTGTGACCGCCGCGGCCGAAGGTGCCGTCTATATAGAAACCCTCGCCCGCCAAAACGGCCTCGACGGCCTCTACCAATAATACGGTTTCATGCTGAAATTGAGCGGCGTCAACGGGACTCATAACGAGATTTGCTCCAATTCAGCGGTCATGGCCGAATCGCTGCCGGCGGCGGCTATATACTCATCTCGCGCCTCGTTCCACAGTAATTCAGACCACAGTTCAAATTTGTTGCCTTGCCCTAATAACACCACTTTCTTGTCGAGCTGGGCGTATTCGCGCAGCGGGCCGGCAATCAGTAGTCGTCCGGCGGTATCGACATCCGCGTCAGTGGCGTAGCCTATTAGCAGTCGCTGTATACGCCGAGCTGCTTTGTTAAAGGAAGACAGTGCCGATATCTTTTCCTGAATAAGATCCCATTCCGCGAGGGGATAGATCAGCAGGCATTTAGATTCGGTATCGATAGTGATCACTAACTGATTATTGGCCAGCTGCTCAAGGAGTGAACGATATTTGCTAGGCATGGCAATCCGACCCTTGACGTCTAACGCCAAGGAGTGCACTCCTCGCAACATATAATTGTCGTTCAACGCCACTGGCGACTCCAAATTAACCTACAGTTAGTAACCGCTTACGAACGGATAAACTCCACATTTATCCACTTTACCCCACTATTTGACACTATAAAGGCCCCATGACCCACAAGCAAGCCTGCGCTAACAATAAAAAAACGAGAAAAGCCTTTAAAAACAGTAGGTTAAAATGTGGGTGGCAAAACCGAGCAGAAAAGTTAGCGCCCACTAACAACACAAAATACAGACGAGCACTCGGCTTAGGTTATGAAGTTAATGTAATACCTTAAGTGTTAGATTGTTTTGGAATGAAACTAACCAGGGAAAGAGGGGAAATAAAGAAAAGCAGATCGTAACGAGGCGCACGGCCAGACTAACGCTATTCTACTAGTCCTGCGGCAGGCGACCTGGGTCGGTACGCAGTAATGGAACCCCAAACCCTGCGTAAACAGGGTTTAGAATAAAGGTGGGAGACAGCCGATAAGCCGGGTTCTGTCGTGGACAGTCATTCATCTAGCCGTGTAATCGCTCACACAGTCAAGCGACCTACCCGGTTCCAGCGCGGGTCACGCCTTAATGGAACCCTATTTGGTCTTGCTCCAGGTGGGGTTTGCCATGCCAACTCTGTTACCAGAGTCGCGGTGCGCTCTTACCGCACCGTTTCACCCTTACCAAACGGTTGCCCATCTGGCGGTCTCTTCTCTGTTGCACTTTCCGTCGGCTCACGCCGCCCAGCCGTTAACTGGCACCTTACCCTATGGAGCCCGGACTTTCCTCCCCTTGCAAGCAAGCGGCGACTGTCTAGCTGTCTCCCGAGCGGCAAAATACCGGAAATCCTCAGGAAGGCAAGTTTATTCGCTACCCAAGGCGACAATATATTCATAATAAAGCTTTTTTGAACCGCCAAATACCTTGGCCACGATGGCAGCGGCCTTCTTCGGCGGCAGAATGGCGGTTAGTTCATTGACCAATGCGACCACTCGCTCATCGCCAATGCCGACCACCTCGGTCGCCACACCTTGCACCAGAACCACAAATTCACCTTTGCGCTGGTTGTTATCGGCCGCCACAGCCTGCTGCACGTCGGCGATGGTGCCGCGCAGGACGGTCTCGAAGGTTTTAGTCAACTCGCGCGCCACGACAATCGGCCGATCGGCGCCAAAGGCTATCGCCATATCGGCGAGCGACCCCTCGATACGATGACTGCTCTCGTAAAAGACCAGGGTCAGGTGGTCTGTGGCCAAGGCATTCAGGATCTTTAGCCGGGCGCCGGTTTTACTCGGCAGGAAGCCTTCGAAGCGCCAACGATCGGTTGGTAGCCCACTGATTGATAAAGCGGTAATCACCGCACTGGCGCCGGGAATAGGCACCACCTGCAACTGGGCGTCAATCACGTGATTAACTAAGACATAACCGGGGTCTGAAATTAACGGTGTACCCGCATCGCTGACTAGGGCAATAGACTGCCCCGATTGCAGGCGCTCAACGATCATGGCCGAGCGATCACGTTCATTGTGCTCATGCAATGATAGGAGCGGGGTCGTGCAGCCGAGATGATCCATCAATCGAGCGCTGTGCCGGGTATCCTCGCAGCAAATCAGATCGACCGAACGCAAGACCTGTTGCGCCCGTTCGGAAATGTCGGCCAGGTTGCCGATGGGGGTGGCCACGACATATAAAGTACTTCTAATGATCTGGTTGCTGTTCATTTTCCGTTCTCTTACACAGTCAATTGTGATGACCGAATGACTTTTACGGTGAATACTGAGTAGAATGCACGGGTACTCAAACATAAGTTCACCGGACCATGCGAATTTGCTCGTTTGCTAACACAGCTACGCTGTTGTCACTGCTTGTTCTTGCCTTACTGCAGGGCTGCGCCACAACTGTGGTGGCACCTCCTCCGGTCATCGTGGCACCGCAGGTTATTATCGCGCCGACGGCCGAGCCTGAGTCCGAGCCTTTGGTCAATCAGCAGATAACAACTATCGAAGACTATATCGCACAGCGTCAAGTCGATGAAGCCCGTATCCTGTTACACAGCTTGAGCTTTAATCAGCTATTAACCGACCAACAAACCCGCTATGTGCTGGCCAATGCCAATATTGCACTGATCTTGGGCGATGGCCAGGAGGCCCTGAGCTGGTTGAGCGGCGAGTATGCCTATTTGTTAGACGGCTTGCCACTTCAGGAGCAGATCGCGCTCAATCTAAAACGCGCGGAAGCCTATGAGTTTTCAGGCCGATCGCTCTCTGCGGCGCGCGAACGAATTTTTTTAGCGCCAGTGCTTGAAGGTGAGACAGCCATTACCAATCAAGAACAGATTTGGTTTGATCTGCAGCTGGTCCCTCAAGAGCAGCTGTTAAGCCTAGTTAATACCGAATCGAGCCCAGATCTGACCGGATGGATTGAACTGGCCCTAATCAGCCGAACGGAAGACGGCGAATTGAGCCGCCTGCAATCCGTGGTAGAACAGTGGCAACTGGCCAATAGCCGACACCCGGCCGCCAAACGCCTGCCCCGCAGCCTGCAGATGTTGACCGAACTCACCCTGAACCAACCGACTCGCCTGGGCATCCTGCTACCCTTATCAGGATCACTGGAAAAAGCCGGTAATGCGATTCGCAACGGCTTACTCGCCGCCTGGTATCAGGCCCGTCAGTATGGCCAAGAAACACCGGAGCTGACCTTTTATGATACGGCCGCCAATGAAGACATAGGCGCCCTATACAAACAGGCCACCGCAGAGGGCGCCCAAGCGATTATTGGCCCCTTGACCAAGGTTAAAGTTCAGCGCATGGCGGGCATTCAAGACCTGCCCATCCCGGTATTGGCGTTAAATTACGCAGACAGCCGCGTCGAACGGGTCACCAACTTTTACCAATTTGGCCTCGCCCCCGAGGATGAAGCGATTCAGGTAGCCAATGACATCTGGCAGCAAGGCGTGCGCCGCGTGATGATTGTCGCACCGGATAGCGCCTGGGGCGAGCGGGTCAGCGATGCATTTGTTCGCTTCTGGCAGCTCAAGGGCGGAGTTATCGCCAGTAAAGCTTTCTTTAGCCAGCCCGATCAATATCTTACTAACATAAAGAATGCGTTGAATATTCAAGACAGTGAGGAGCGTTATCAATTACTGCGGCGCAAACTGGACGAGGATCTGGTGTTTGAATTCCGTCGTCGAGAAGATATCGATATGGTTTTCATGCTCGCCTTTCCAGCTCAGGCCCGACAACTGAAACCCATTCTTAACTATCAGCGCGGCGTCGATCTGCCTGTGGTGGCGACCTCGATTCTCTATTCTGGGGTCGATGACCCAGATAAGAATAAAGACCTAGAGGGCGTGCGCTTTGTTGAGATGCCTTGGCGCCTAGCGCCCAGCCCGATCAAGAACCGCGTGGCCGAGGCCTTCCCGGAAAGCCTGGATAATTATGCGGCCTTGGTCGCCCTAGGGGTTGATGCCTATCGGCTGTATCCGCGCTTGGCGCAAATGTCGGTTTTTAATGACGTTCGAATTCAGGGCGTGACCGGCGCCATGACACTGACCGAAAACGGCAGGATTCAGCGCGAGCTGGACTGGGCCGAGGTTCAAGATGGACTGATACGCCAAGTGCCCGCTACTGACCTGCTGCAATGAAGTCAGACCAGCCAAGTCACCTCAAGACTGGCGCGGACGCTGAGCGTTTGGCCGAAAACCTAGTGGTCACGGCCGGCTTGGCGGTTCTGGAGCGCAATTTTCGCAGTCGGTTTGGTGAAATTGACCTGGTTTGCCGCTCGCAACGAGAATTAGTCTTTGTCGAGGTTCGCTATCGAGCCCATACTCATTTTGGTTCCGCTGCGGCCACCGTCAACCTAGCCAAGCAAAAGAAGCTGACCAAGACGGCCCAATACTATATTTTGACCCATGCCCATTTAAGTAAACTTTTCATGCGCTTCGATGTCATCGGCATCAATATCAACCGACAAGCGCAGTGGATTAAAGGAGCTTTTTTAGCCACCATATGAACCCACAAGACATAATTATTGACCAGGTCGGCCTGGCATTAGAAACATTCCAAATGGCCGCCGAAACATTGGACAGCCTGATCGAACAGACCAGCGAAGTCATGACCGACTGCCTTATCAATGATGGCAAGATTGTCGTCTGTGGCATGGGTGCCTCTGGCGCTCTCGGGGCCGGCTTTGCCGCTCAAATGCTCAGTCGATTCGAACGCGACCGGCCCGGCTTGCCCGCCTTAATGCTCAGTAATGATGGCATCCTAACCAGTGCTGTCGCCTATGACAGCGGGCCAGGTGATATCTATGCCCGACAAGTGCGCGCGTTCTGCCATGCACCCGACATACTCCTGATCCTCTCCTCAACCGGCAATGCCTCGGCTCTGATCAAAGCGGTTCAGGCGGCGCACGAACAGGGCGTCTGCGTCATTGCACTGACCGGCGGCAGTGGCGGCGATGTTGCCACCTTGCTCGACGATAACGATATGGAACTGCGTGTGGAAAGCGACCGGGACAGTTGTGTCCAGCTGACCCATCATCTGGTCTTGAACTGCCTAGTTGAACTCATTGAAAATGCTATCTTTGGAAACGAATTATGAATCGCCTTTACATCCTGCCTTGGTTATTGGTCCTGCTGCTCACCGGCTGTGCGACTATCCGCGGTAGCATCACCGAAGACCCCATTCGACCGGACCCAGAAGGTCGCACCATGGGTGAGGTGATAGACGATAAGAACATTCAAACTCGTCTCAAGTTAAACCTGGTCAAATTAGATCAACGTTATGGGGACGCCAATGTCGACATTCAGGTCAACGCCGGCGTGGTTCTGATTGTCGGCCAGGTGCCGACCGCCGAACTGGTGACCTTGGCAACCGGGCTGTTGAAAACCGATACCCAAATTAAGGCGATACACAACCACCTCACGGCTGAACCGAATATTTCCACCGGCCTCAAAGCGAACGATAAGTGGCTCTCTGTTAAGACCCGCTCGCGAATGTTTACCACCGACTTCTTTCCATCGTCCAATATCGAACTGGTGGTCCAGCAAGGTATTGTTTACCTGATGGGTCGAGTCAGTGAAAAAACAGCCGCACAGGCTGTTGAAATTGCCTCAGAGGTCAATGGCGTGCAAAAGGTGGTTGTGGTCTTCCAAATCATTCCTTGATGTAGATCAGCACAAAATCCCCTGTCCTTTCTAGGCTAACAGGTAGCCATCGCGGTTTATTAACTCAACCGCGTTCCGTTATGCCTGCTGGAGGGACGACCATGTTTGAATTACGCCAGATCATCGTTTTATTGGATCAATCGGAAGAAAGTGTTACGGCGGTCGAAAAGGCGGCCATCCTGGCAAAAAAAACCGGCTCGCGCATGACGCTTTTCACCTCTGGCTATGACGGCGCCCTAAACAATCTCCAGAACCTGGCCGAAAATGCTCGCGACGCCTACCTGTCAAGGCTGCTCATTGGACTCGATAGCCTGGCAGCCATCGCCCGTGCCCAGGACATTGTCGTGCACACCGAAGCGGTATGGGATAAGCATGCTGGTGCCGCGCTGCTCAACTATATAGATGGCAATTCGGTCGACCTGGTGGTCAAGGCGACACACCACCAGAATGTTATCCAACGCACCTTTTTCAGCCAAACCGATTGGGAACTGATTCGCCATTGCCCAGTGCCCCTACTCTTGACGAAGGGCACTGCCTGGCACCCGAAGGTAACGGTCACGGCGGCCGTCGACCCAGTTCGCAGCAATGACAAACCGAGCTTTCTCGACGACCATATTATCCAATGCGGCCTCGATCTGGCGGCTCAGCTGGACGGCCAAGTTCAGCTCTTGCACGTCTATGACCCAACACCCCTAATGATTTACCTGGACCAACCGGCCATCAACTCAACCGATATCAGCGAGGAAATCCGCCAGCAACATCTGGATGCATTAGCCAGCTTGGCTTCGAGTAAGGGTATCGCAACGGACTTGGCGAAACTTGAGATGGGCTCCCCGGTACAGGTTATTCCGGACCACCTGTATGAAAACGATATCGACATTGTCATCATGGGCGCGGTGTCCCGATCCGGCTTCGAACGTTGGCTACTGGGTCATACCGCCGAGAAGGTGCTGGACCGAATCACGGTCGATATTCTCATCGTCAAATAGGCATGACGGCCATGCCATGCCTCGAGCCGGAGCGGCCTGAGCCCGCAAAACTCGCATTCCATGGCAGTGCAGATCGCACAAGACAGTTTTGATTTCTATTGCTGAGGGTGCAAGATCACCCGCAACTGCCTTACAATAGCGCAAAATCCTTTGTTCATTCGGCGTCTAATAGCTATGGAATCGTTAACCCTACCCAAATTAAGCCAAGCCCACGGTGAAGTAACCATCCCGGGCTCAAAAAGCTTATCCAATCGTATCCTGTTGCTGGCGGCTATCAGTCGGGGCACGACTGTTATCGATAATTTATTAGACAGCGACGATGTCCAGCATATGCTGCAAGCTCTGACTCAGCTTGGTGTCCGCTACGAACTCAATGCCGAGCGCACCCAATGTCGGGTTGTTGGGCTCGATGGTCCCTTGGCGCGCGGCCAAAGTGAAACCATCTTTCTCGGCAATGCCGGGACCGCCATGCGACCCCTGGCTGCGGCACTGTGTTTCGGCAGCGGCGAATTCATTCTGACCGGTGAAGAACGCATGTTCGAGCGTCCAATCGGCGACCTGATCGAAGCTATGCAAGCCCTAGGAGCAAATGTTGACTATCAGCAGAGCGCTGGCTTTCCGCCCCTTAAGATTAGCGCGCAGCCACTCACGGCGGCACCCGTGGCCATCGAAGGGAGTATCTCGAGCCAATTCTTGACGGCGATTTTGATGGCCGCACCCTTGTTAAAGCAACCCCTGACCATCAGCGTGACTGGTGAACTGGTGTCCAAGCCCTACATCGATATCACGCTCGATGTTATGCAACGCTTTGGCGTCACGGTCGTCAATAACGACTACCAGAGCTTTGTCATCGATGGTTTACAGAGCTATCAGTCACCGGGCAAGATTCTGGTCGAAGGTGATGCCAGCAGTGCTAGCTATTTTCTCGCAGCCGGCGCCATCGGCGGTGGCCCAGTTCGAGTTCACGGGGTGGGGACCGCCTCGGTGCAGGGCGACATCCGCTTTGCCGAGGTGCTGGAACAGATGGGGGCTACAGTGCTGCGCTCGGAAAACTGGATTGAGGTGGCGCACCAGGGCCCGCTCAAGGCGATCGATCTGGACCTAAACCATATCCCTGATGCGGCCATGACGATCGCCGTCGCGGCCCTATTTGCCGAAGGTACCACGGTGATCCGCAATATCTACAATTGGCGCGTTAAGGAAACCGACCGTATCGCAGCGATGACCACCGAACTGCGTAAACTCGGCGCGATCGTGGAAGAAGGCCGCGATTATCTAAGCATTACACCGCCCCAACGCGTCACGCCGGCCGCCATCGATACCTATAAGGACCACCGAATGGCCATGTGCTTTTCGCTCGCAGCCTTTGCCACAGACGGCATTGTGATCAACGACCCAGGCTGCACCGCCAAGACGTTTCCGGATTATTTTGAGCGCTTCAATAAAATCACCTCATAAAATTGGTATGACAAGGCGCACCCTATATACTGCGCCTCTAATTTTTTCCTTTTCGAGCAACGACCCTAAACGAGGCCCATTATGAGCTACACCCAGATCCCCGCCGGCAAAGATGTACCCAATGATATTTACGTAGTAATCGAGATCCCGGCCAATCATGCGCCTATTAAGTATGAGATCGACAAAGATATGGATGCTCTGATGGTCGATCGTTTTATGGCGACGCCGATGTTTTACCCGGCCAACTACGGCTATATCCCTCATACCTTGGCCGATGATGGCGACGCGGTAGATGTGTTAGTCGTTACCCCTTACCCAGTAGCCCCCGGTGCGGTGATTCGCTGCCGCCCAGTCGGCGTATTAGAAATGACCGACGAGGCCGGTGAAGATGCCAAAGTCATCGCTGTACCGCACGACAAGCTCAGCGCCCTCTATACCGACGTTAAGGAAGCCACCGATCTGCCGCCGCTACTGCTGGCGCAAATCAAGCACTTCTTCGAGAACTACAAGGCCTTAGAAGTGGGCAAATGGGTCAAGGTCAAGGGCTGGGCCGACGCCGATCGCGCTCGCGCTATCATCAGCGAATCCTTCGCAGCTGACAAAAAGTAATAACATTGCCAATTGTTCGGCATAAAAAAAGCGACCTAGGTCGCTTTTTTTATGGGTGCCTCGGACTAGCCGTTCTGCAACAGTTCCCGCAGATCGACAATGGCGGCATTGGCGCGCGAAATGTAATTGGCCATCACCAAAGAATGGCTGGGTATTAGACCAAAGCCGCTGCCATTAAGGATCATCGGTGACCAAATCGCTTCCTGGGTGGCTTCCAGCTCGCGGATGATTTGTTGCAAGCTGACCAGGGCATTTTTGTCCTCGAGCACCGGTGCAAAATCGACTTCGATCGCGCGCATCATATGGATCAACGCCCACGAGGTGCCTCGGGCTTCATAAAAAACATTGTCCACCAACAGACGCGGGGTCTTGATTTGGGTCTGCTTCTCGGTCGGGGTCGATTGCTCGGCGCTCGCCTGCCCGGCCATATCGGTATTGTAGCGTTGCTGGCCGACCGAGGCGCTTAGACGCTGAGAGAGCGAGCCAAGCCGGGTTTCGACATCTCGCAACCAATTTGACAGATTATCGGCTCGGGCATAAAACTGCGCCTTAGCGTTGGCGGGGTCGGCCAACCGGGTCATATAACTATCGATATACCCGATAGCATTGCGATACTCGCCTTCGGTTGAGGGCAAGATCCAACTGTCGTTATTGAAATTAAACAGCGGTTCGGCTTCGGCCAGATCCGGATCTTCGGTCGACTGGGACTGGGAGCGACTGAGGTCCTTACGGAAGGCTCGGGAGAGGTCGCGCACCTGAATCACCACACCAAATTCCCAGCTAGGCATGTTATCCAAAAAGATAGACGGCGGGGTGACGTCGTTTGACAGGTAGCCGCCCGGCTTGGTCAGCAGGGTGTCGGCTAGATGGCGCAGAGTGTAGGCGGTGGTATAGCCAACTACCGCTTGCTTACCTTGAGCCTTGGCGGATTGTTGGGCCAGGCTGACCACATTGGCCACCGCTGGCGAGTTGCTCCAATACAGTCCAAGTGCTGTCCACAGCAACAATATCAGGGTCAATCCAGCCATAAGCCAGTATTTCAAACTCTTGCCAACAGTCTTGGTGCCGGGGGCATTCGACGATTGGTGTCTTAAACCGTTCCAAAAGCGCTTAAATTGAACCTTTAACATGCTAAATTGTCTCCATTAAATAGCCACTTGAGGGTAACGCCAGACCCGCGCCCTGCCAATAGGCCAGCGGTCACATTCCTTGCCAAAATCCGCTCGGTGAGCGCAAACAGATGCTGTTCTGAGCGTATTTGGGGCCGAATTGAGTAAAAGACAGTATTTATTGAACATTTTTCACAACTAAAATTCACCCTACCCGTTGTGCATTGGTGTTTTCCTGATTATCTTGTGCTAATACTTGTTTTTTAGCGACTTTTCGCTACAAATAGACTTAAACTCAAACCCAGGGTGAACCATGGCATCGTTGCTGTTACTAAATGGACCAAATCTCAATCTGCTCGGTGTACGTGAGCCGGAGCTCTATGGTGCCAGCACCTTGTCCGATATAGTGGCGCAATTGTCCGCGGATGCGAGCACCTTGGGACACACGCTAGTCCACCTGCAGAGTAACCACGAAGGGGTCCTGATTGATCGAATTCATCAGAGCCTGACCGATGGTACAGACATGATATTGATCAACCCGGGTGCCTTTACCCATACCAGCATCGCTATCCGCGATGCCTTGGCTGGGGTAAAAACACCCTTTATCGAGCTGCATTTGTCGAACGTGCACGCTCGAGAAGATTTTCGTCAGCACTCCTACCTATCGTCGATAGCGGTCGGGGTGATTGCTGGCTTTGGACAAACGAGTTATCTCTTGGCGCTTACCGCAGCCAGTGAATACTTAACTAATAAAACACCACAGAATCAATAATTAGAGGTCATAGCATGGACATTCGTAAGGTCAAGAAGCTTATAGAGTTGTTGGAAGAATCCAACATCGATGAAATTGAGATTTCTGAAGGCGAGGAATCCATTCGCATCAGCCGCACCTCACGCTTAGCCGCTGCACCGGCCCAATATGCCTTCCAGGCTGCGCAACAGGCACCCATGCAGATGAGCGCTCCGGCGGCCCCTGAAGCCCCAGCAGCTGGCCCAGCGCCCGTTGCGCCGGCCGGCCACGCCGTCAAGTCTCCGATGGTGGGTACCTTCTATCGTTCGCCGTCACCAACCAGCTCGTCTTTTGTTGAAATTGGCCAGAAGGTCTCGGCCGGGGACACCATCTGTATCATCGAAGCGATGAAGATGATGAACCAAATCGAAGCCGACAAGAGCGGTACCGTCACCGCCATTCTCGCCGAAAACGGTGAGCCGATAGAATTTGATCAACCACTGGTCATGATCAGCTAAGCGGAGTAGCCCCATGCTGAACAAAGTTTTAATTGCCAATCGAGGTGAAATCGCGCTGCGCATTTTGCGTGCCTGTAAAGAACTCGGCATTAAGACGGTCGCGGTTCATTCCACCGCCGATCGAGAACTGAAGCACGTCAAGTTGGCCGATGAGGCCGTCTGTATTGGGCCGGCCGCCTCGGTTGACAGCTACCTGAATATTCCCGCTATTATTGCTGCGGCCGAAGTGACTCACGCTGATGCCATCCATCCCGGTTATGGCTTCTTGGCCGAACGGGCCGATTTCGCCGAGCAGGTCGAAAAATCTGGCTTCAAATTTATTGGACCAACGGCCGCGGTCATCCGACTTATGGGTGACAAGGTGTCGGCCATTCAGGCCATGAAAAAAGCCGGCGTTCCAACGGTACCGGGTTCTGACGGTGCCGTACCGACGGACCCAATTAAGTGTAAGAGCATTGCCTTGCGTATCGGTTATCCCGTGATTATCAAGGCTGCCTCTGGCGGCGGCGGGCGCGGCATGCGTGTGGTCCACAAAGAACAGGATCTGCTCAGCTCCATCACCATTACCCAGACCGAAGCGGCCGCGGCTTTTGGCGATGGCACGGTCTACATGGAGAAGTTTTTAACCAATCCTCGCCATGTTGAAATCCAGGTCTTGTCCGATGGCCAGGGTCACGCCATTCATTTGGGCGATCGTGATTGCTCTTTGCAACGGCGGCACCAAAAGGTGCTCGAAGAGGCCCCTGCACCACACATCGACCTGGCCGCACGACAGACCGTGCAAGACGCATGCGTCAAGGCCTGTATTGATATCAATTACCGCGGTGCCGGCACCTTCGAGTTTCTCTATGAAGCGGGCCATTACTACTTTATTGAAATGAATACCCGTGTTCAGGTGGAGCACCCGGTCTCAGAAATGGTCACCGGTGTCGACATCATCAAGGAACAGTTGAATATAGCAGCGGGCCTGCCCCTGACTTACACTCAAGAACAGGTCAAAATCGAAGGCCATGCCTTTGAATGCCGTATCAATGCCGAAGACGCCGTAACCTTTATGCCCAGCCCGGGTCGCATTACCCAGTTCCATCCACCGGGTGGCTTAGGCGTGCGTTGGGACTCTCATATCTACGCCGGCTACTCGGTACCACCCTTCTATGATTCGATGATCGGCAAGCTGATCACCTTTGCTCCGACCCGTGCCGAAGCCCTAAAGCGCATGGCATCGGCCTTGGATGAACTGGTTATCGGTGGTATTCGAACCAACGTCGATCTGCACAAGAAACTGGTTCTCGATGCCGCTTTTATCGAAGGTGGTGTCAATATTCACTATCTTGAGCACAAGCTGGCCGACGAACAGTAGTCCCGCAGCGAAGGTTCGGGCACCACAAGGTCGCCCGAGCCTTTGAATTCCGAGCCTAGAAGCATGCAAAAACAGCCCACCATTCTGCTATTATTGGCAAAATTATTGAGATAACCCGATGCCTTGGTTACAAATACGACTTGCCACCCTGCCCGAACACAGTGAGATACTGGAAGATGCCTTGCTGCTAGCTGGCTGTAAAGCCGTCACCCTAATCGACACAGACGATCAACCAGTTTACGAACCGATCCGCGGCACCACACCGCTGTGGCAGCACACCACCATTCAAGGCCTATTTGAAGAGGATGTGGATGTCGCCCACCTGGTCGCGCTCATGGATTCCGTGATTGCCGCTCACCAGCTTAGGGTCGCTTCAATCAGCACCGAGATTTTGGAAGATAAGGACTGGGAACGGGAGTGGATGGACAATTTCAAACCCATCGCCTGTGGAGATCGCTTGTGGATCGTACCCTCCTGGCAGACGCCGCCCGATGCGGCTGGGGTCAACCTAAAGCTGGACCCCGGCCTGGCGTTTGGTACCGGTACCCATCCCACGACTTTTTTGTGCTTGCAGTGGCTAAATGACCATATCCAAGCCGGCGATACGGTCTTGGATTATGGCTGTGGCTCGGGCATATTGGGGCTCGCGGCTCTGTTACTCGGCGCAGAGCGCATGACCGGTATCGATATAGACCCGCAAGCACTCATCGCGACGGATAACAACGCGGCGGTAAATAATATCGCCGCAGAGCGGTATTTTGTTACCACCGATACCAATGACCTAGAAAGTCATTATCAGATAGTCATCGCCAATATCTTGGCCGGGCCCCTATGCGATCTCAGTGATGCTATCGCCAGCTACCTAAAACCCGGACAACCCTTAGTACTTTCCGGTATATTAGCCCATCAGGCGGACACGGTTATGGCTGCTTACAGCGCGACTATCACGTTCGATCCGGTGGTTACCTTGGACGGCTGGGTGCGCTTAAGCGGCCGGCGCAAAGCGGTACGAGAACGACTATAATCTTGGCTCGATCGGCTCAGCCAAAGGCTTTGGCCCGATGTTAGGCCCCTATTGAACGTCTTAGAATCGGCTATCGACTTGGCAAAATATTAACAGCCAATCTCAACGATAATTTTTGTTAAGCATGGATGCCCAAGGATATACAGTAATGGTTGAATCGTTTATTACGCAATGCCCCCATTGTGGGACATCGTTCCGGGTTAGAAGCGAGCAGTTGGCTGTGGCCAATGGATCGGTTCGATGCGGTGCGTGCTTGCAAGTATTCGGTGCCCGAAACCATCTCGTCACCAGCCCCTCATCGGGCAATCGCCCCGCAGCCGCGCCGGCCGCCAAGCCCAGTGCGCCTAAAACCGAGACCAAGCCTGCGAGTCCACGTCAACCCGCACCGCGACCCCCGGCAGCGCCTGGGCCAGAGCCTGAGTCAAAATTTGGCGGATTTTCAGCCTCCGAGGACGAATTTGTCTTTGCCGATGGTGATGATGACTTTATTTTCGATGACAACGCCGATGATCGCCTGTTCGGTGACGATGCATCGGAGGAGGGTTTTGGCGAGCTGTCTGACAGTTTCCGCAACCTAGACGACTCGACCAACAAGCCGAACCGTAAAGTCGATCATTTTCAACGCGAAGCTCAAGAACTCAATACGCCGGGGTTGACCGATCCCGATGAGCAAGACGAACGCTGGGCCGAGTCCATTCTTGAGGATATGGAGAACGATACCAAGCCCATGACAGCTGTGTTCAATGCTGGCGAGGTTAATCAACGCGCAACAGGGTCCCTGGCCAAACCTGTGGCACCAGCAAGGAGGTCAGCCAGTTTTGAACCGGACTTCCCGATGCCGCAGACCGCCTCGCAAGTGGTCAATAAGGTCAACCACGCCCCAGATCTGGATTTCCAGCTGGAGGACCGGTTACATCGATTGCGGCCTCTGGGTTGGATTGCGGTGGTTGGTTTGCTCCTAGTGTTGGCCGGCCAATTAGCCTGGCTGGAGCGCAATCACTATGCGCGCATGGATCAATGGCGGGGCCTCTATCAGAGCGCCTGCAACGTGCTGGGCTGCAGCCTACCGGCTCAGGTAGACCTGGACAATATCCGCAGCTCCCTGCTGGTGCGCGAGCATAAGGATCCGAATCTGAAAGACCTGCGCATGGTCGATATTGTCTTGACCAATAGGGCACCCTTTAAGCAGGCGTTTCCGCTGCTACTACTGCAATACACTGATGTAAATGGCAAGCTGGTAGCCGATCAACGGTATCATCCGGACGAGTATCTCAAGGGTGAATTAACCGGGGTCGAACTGATGCCCATTAATACCCGAATTTATGTTTCTCTAGCGATCCGGACGCCGGTGGCCGGTGCCGTCAACTACCAGCTATTATTAAGCCCTTCCTAATCGGCGCCTTGCTGCAACCCTAAGCTAAGCCGTTGAAAACCCAAGCTTTAGTGTGCCCGCAGGGGGGCGCCTTGGGTTTCCACCCTAAGGCAACAAAAAGCCTGAAATAATGGCTTTATTGCGAAGTTCTCACTTTCTTTAGCCCCCAAGAACAGCTATGCTTCCGCGCCCCTAAGTTGAGCGTTTTTTGAACGATTTATTGTGTTTAAAATTGGACCCTATACCATAGATCAGCCGACGGTGCTTGCGCCGATGGCTGGTGTTACAGATCAACCCTTTCGCAAACTCTGCCGGGCCTTAGGGGCTGGGTTAGTGGTGTCAGAAATGGTGACGAGTGACACTCGCCTATGGAAAAGCAATAAATCCCAATGGCGACTGAACCATGACGGCGAGGGTGAACCAATCAGCGTCCAGATAGCCGGCGGTGAACCCACCATGATGGCTGACGCCGCGCGCGAAAATGTCGTCTTGGGGGCCCAAATCATCGATATCAACATGGGTTGCCCGGCCAAGAAGGTGTGTAACCGTGCCGCCGGGTCGGCCTTGCTTAAAGACGAACAGCTGGTCGCCGATATATTGCGAGCAGTCACCGCGGCTGTGGATGTCCCGGTGACCCTGAAAATCCGCACCGGTTGGGATGCGGAGTTAAAAAATGCCGTTCGCGTTGCTAAGATGGCAGAGGACTGCGGTATCGCCCTCTTGTCAGTGCATGGCCGTACCCGAGCCGATGCCTTTCGGGGTGAGGCCGAATACGAGACCATCGCCGCGGTAAAACAGGCAGTTGGCATCCCAGTACTGGCCAATGGCGATATCGATAGCGTCCATAAGGCCAAAGCCGTATTACACCTGACCGGAGCTGACGGGGTCATGATTGGCCGCGCCGCGCAAGGCAATCCGTGGATTTTTAATGCCATCAATCACTTTTTATTGACCGGTGAAGAGCTACCAAAACCGGATATGGACACGGTACAACGCACCCTGAACGAACATGTTCAGGCACTGCACCAATTCTACGGTGACTTTATGGGCGTGCGCATTGCCCGCAAACACCTGGGTTGGTATTTGGGCGGACAAGGCCTACCCAAACACAGTTACCAAGAAATTATTCTGCTTGAGAGCAGTCAACTGCAACTCGGCGCAATCAATACACTTTTTGACAATTTTGAACGACTTAAGGAAACCACCGCATGAACCTAGATACTTTCGCGCCCAAGAGCGATTCTCCCGACAGCCTGACTTACCAGGCGGCCGCCGAACAGCCCCAGACCTTGCGTGACAGCGTTGAAATTGCCATGCGCAATTATTTTTCCCATCTTGAGGGGCAGGACGTTACCAACGTCCACCAGATGGTTTTGACCGAGGTTGAGGCACCTATGCTGGAAGCGGTGATGCGTTATTGCCGCGACAATCAAACCAAGGCCAGCAAGGTCTTGGGTTTAAATCGCGGGACCTTACGCAAAAAGCTGAAGGAGTATGGGCTTCTTTAAGGCTCTAATAAAAGGCGACTGCGGTCGCCTTTGTTCATTCTGCGCCCTTATTTTTTGACCGATCAATCAAATTTTAACCACTATGACCCGTTTCGAGGACTCCATGAGCCAATCTGCATCCGTAATTGCCCCTAAACGCGCGCTAATCAGCGTTTCCGATAAGACCGGTATTGTCGAGTTTGCCCGCGCCTTGCGCGCCCGCGGCGTTACCCTTATCTCCACCGGGGGCACCTTTAAGCTGCTGCAACAGAACGATATAGAGGTCACCGAAGTGTCCCAAGTGACTGCGTTCCCCGAAATGATGGCCGGTCGCGTCAAAACCCTGCATCCATTGATCCACGGTGGGATATTGGGGCGGCGTGGCATCGACGATGAGGTTATGCGCGAACACGGCATCAGCGCCATCGATCTGGTCGTAGTGAACCTCTATCCCTTTGCCCAAACCATTGCCAATGCCGATTGCAGTTTGGCCGACGCGATCGAAAACATCGACATCGGGGGGCCAACCATGGTCCGCTCGGCCGCCAAGAACCATAAGGATGTTGCCATCGTGGTCAGCGCCGACCGATACCCGGAGCTGATCGAACAGTGGGACCTAGATGGGGGTTTCAGCGCCGCCACCCGCTTTGCACTAGCACGTGCCGCCTTTGAACATACCGCTCAGTACGATGGCATGATCGCCAACTATCTCGGTACAGTGCCGGTCGACACACCGGCCTCGGCGATCCCAGAGCGTGCCGACTTCCCCAATACCTTTAATAGCCAATTTATCTTAAAAGATATCATGCGCTATGGTGAAAACCCACATCAGCGCGCGGCCTTCTATATCGAAGAGGGTGCCAGCGAAGCGGGCATTGCCACCATCACCACGCTGCAAGGTAAGGCCCTGAGCTACAACAATATTGCCGATACCGACGCGGCCCTGGAATGCGTGAAGAGCTTTTCCGCCCCGGCCTGCGTTATCGTCAAGCATGCCAATCCCTGTGGTGTGGCCACCGGCGCAACGCTAAAAGAAGCCTATCAACGCGCCTTTTCAGCCGATACCACGTCCGCCTTTGGTGGCATCATTGCCTTTAACCGGGAGCTCGATGTGGCCGCGGCCGATGCCATCATTGGCAAGCAGTTTGTCGAGGTAATCATTGCGCCCGCGGTCTCGGCCGAAGCCGCGGCATTGGTTGCCAGCAAGCCGAATATACGACTGCTCGCTTGCGGCTATTGGTCGACCCCGACCCCGGCGCTCGATTTCAAACGGGTGACCGGCGGATTACTGGTGCAGGACCGGGATTTGGGTATGATCGGCGCCGACGATCTGCGTGTAGTGACCAAACTGGCGCCCTCACAACAACAGATAGAAGATCTCTTATTTGCCTGGAAAGTGGCCAAGTTCGTTAAATCCAATGCCATCGTCTACGCCAAAGACGGCCTCACCACCGGCATCGGTGCAGGGCAGATGAGCCGGGTCTACAGCGCCATTATTGCGAACATCAAGGCAAAGGATGAGGGGCTGGAGATCACCGGCTCGGCGATGGCCTCTGAGGCCTTCTTGCCCTTCCGTGATAGCCTGGATCAGGCCGCCGAGATGGGTGTCAGCGCCGTTATTCAGCCCGGCGGCAGTATGCGCGACAACGAAGTTATAGCCGCCGCCGATGAGCATGGCATTGCCATGGTCTTTACCGGCATGCGCCATTTCCGCCACTAGAGGATAGCATTATGAACATATTGATTATTGGTAATGGCGGGCGCGAACACGCCCTGGCTTGGCGCGCTAGCCAAGCTGAATCCGCTGGCCGCACCTTTGTTGCGCCGGGCAATGCCGGCACCGCCGCAGAACCGGGTATTGAAAACGTTGCACTCGACGTGCTGGATTTTGCCGGCCTAGCCGACTTTGCTCGCGCCAATGAGGTCGAACTGACCATCGTCGGGCCCGAAGTGCCGCTGGTGGCTGGTATCGTGGACTTTTTTGAAGCCCAGGGTCTCGCGGTATTTGGACCCACTCAGGCCGCGGCTCAGCTGGAAGGCTCCAAGGCCTTTGCCAAGGATTTCCTCGCCCGACACCAGATCCCCACGGCATTTTATGGCGTGTTTACCGATGAAAGTGAAGCTATTGCCTACATCGAAGCCAAGGGCGCGCCGATAGTCATCAAGGCCGACGGCCTAGCCGCGGGTAAGGGTGTTATCCTGGCTCAGACCAATGCCGAGGCCATCGAAGCGGTCCAGGATATGCTATCAGGCAATAAGTTTGGTGCAGCTGGCGCGCGTGTCGTGGTAGAACAGTTCCTGAGCGGTGAAGAGGCCAGTTTTATCGTCATGGTCGATGGTGAGGACGTCTTGGTTCTGGCCACCTCACAGGATCATAAGGCGCGCGACAATGGCGATCAGGGCCCCAACACCGGCGGCATGGGGGCTTACTCACCGGCACCGGTGGTGAGCGATGCCATTCACCAACGGATAATGGCAGAGGTGATTTACCCGACCGTTCAGGGCATGGCTGCCGAAGGCAATCGCTACCGCGGGTTTCTCTATGCCGGCATTATGGTCGCTGCCGATGGCACCCCCTATGTCTTGGAATTCAATTGCCGCTTCGGCGATCCGGAAACTCAACCCATTATGATGCGTCTGCAGTCTGATCTGGGCCAGTTGTGTCTGGCGGCCATCAACGGTCAATTGTCCGAGCAGACGGCGCTCTGGGATGAGCGCGCCGCCGTGGGTGTGGTTATGGCCGCCGGCGGCTATCCGTTCGCTTATCGCCAAGGCGACCCAATTGCCGGTATTGCCGCGGCAGAACGAGCCGGCACTAAGGTGTTTCAAGCCGGTACTCGGCTCGATGCCGAACAGGGTCTGGTCACCCAAGGTGGTCGGGTACTCTGCGTAACGGCCCTGGGCGACACGGTCGCGCTGGCACAAGCACAGGCTTATCTTGGTGTGGCGGAGATACAATGGCAAGGAGCCTATTACCGCACCGACATCGGTCACAAGGCGATCAATCGCGACAGCTGATCGTTGTTCCAAACACTGGCCGGAGCTGCTGAGCAGCGCTCGGTCCCGGCCAGTGACCTGGGCTTTTGAAAAAAAATTTTCCGGTTCTCTCACCGATCTCAGCGCCGCCGCTATACTACTTATTCGCTCTTACCGGATAGTGGGTTCTCATGCTAAAACGCCTGCTGTTGATATGCCTGTTTACCAACATCTGGTCTTGGGCCCAGGGCTTTGAGTCCATTCAGATCGAGCAACCTTATCTCAATGCAAATGTGGTCTCAAACGGCGCCTATCTCAATACGCCAAGCGATCCTTACCCAATCCTTGAGGTGATCAGCCCCGCCATCCTGCGCCAGTTCACTCCGGTCCATGGCTCGGAAATCGGATACCATCAGCTTGCGTCGGAGACCTGGCTTACCTTTGCCGTCGATAATCTGACCAAGCGCTCACTGCGTCTGTTTCTGATTCTGGAAGCCCCCTTTTTGGCCACGGCAGAGCTGTATTATAACCTCGACGCCGCAAGTGGTTATCAGCACGTTGCCACCGGGGCTGATATGGGCTTAAACGACCGGCCTTATCAGTTGGGTAACTATATTCTGCCCATAGCACTGGAAGCCGGTACTCAGCAGCTGTTTCTAAGGATTGACCCTATCGCCGCAACCAATATGGCCGTGCGCCTGGTCGATGAGGCGACTCTAGTCCGCGCACTGCGCACCAGCCTACAGTTTAATACACTAGTGCTCATGCTGGTCCTGATGGCCATCGGCATCAGCTGCCATGCCTATTATCTCTTTCGGATTGGCACTGCCATCTGGGCAGCCGTACTCAATCTGGGTGTTTTGATCAACCTGAACGGCTGGAACGGCCATATCACCCAGTGGCTAGCCAATATCGCCTATATTGAGGTGGGCGCCATTAATGTCGGGGCTTTTATGACCCTGATGGCCATGACTGGAATGCTTACCACGATGCGTGCCGATCAGTTTTCCCGTTGGGTAGCCGATGCACTGATCTGGCTCGGCCGATTGTTGATCATTTTGCTCGGACTGGCTTGCTCGCCGTTCACCATCGACCTGCTGGCAGTACACAGCTTCGTTATACCGACGGCTATGATCCTTATCAGCCTCTACTGGATAGAGAGTGGCCCCAACAGTTTCTCAGAGCGCCTCGCCTTAGCGGGCTGCCTAGTGCTGATGAGCTATTTCATTTGCACCACTCTAATCCTGATGGGCTTACTATCGACCACTGGGGCGATGCTGTATTCACTCAGTCTCATGGCGGTGCTGGCGGCCATCCTGATCACCCTCGCCAGTTGGCAGGCTGCAAAAACTAAGGGTGCCAGACTGGCGGTTGAGGGGCTCGTTATCCCCGATGTACACTGGCCGCTGTTAAGAAAACTGAATCACGATATTCGCGGCCCAATCAATGGCGTGTTGGGTATGGCCGAGCTTATGCAGGACACCACGCTGTCGGCGCACCAACAAGACTATGTCAACACGGTGCAAAATGCTGGCTTTGCCTTGCTGCGTGAAGCCGATCAGTTGCAGAATTTGATCCGCATCGGCCTAAACCGACTGCCGGAAAACGATGATGAATTCGACCTTTTTGATCTTATTGAAGATACAGTTCAGCCCTTTTCCCGTATTGCCCATAGCAAACACCTGGAGCTGGTGCTCGATATTGCGCCCGACATACCCACCCAGTATCGCGGCAATGCCCATATAATCGGTCAGATCCTATCGAATCTGCTTGATAACGCATTAAAATATACCGAACATGGCGAGGTGTTGCTAACAGTAAAACCATGGCAAAATCAGCGGATCCGCTTTGCTATAATCGATACTGGACCGGGCATGGCAAAGGACTCAAAAGCTCGGCTATTTCACTTTCCAGACAGCCACGATGCCAAGCAACAGCTGCCTAAAGACGTGCATTTGGGCTTACCCATTAGCAAGTATTTGGTCGGCATCTTGGGAGGACAATTAACGCTTAGCAGCGAATTACGCAGGGGAACCAGCTTCTGGGTCGATCTGCCCCTCGCCAGTGCGGCTGACCTCGATGCTGGCAGGGCGACGGGCAGCACGCCGCTGCCGGAAGACCTGCGCCTGATGGTGGTCGACGACAACCTGACCTGCCGTAAGGTGATCGAGCACTTGGCCAAGAGTTGGGCGGTAGAGGTGCTGAGCATGAGCAATGGTCAGTCGGCACTGGCCAACTTGCACAACGAATACCATAAGGGCCTGCCCATCGATGTGCTAATATTAGACCAAAATATGCCAACCATGAGCGGTGCTGAGCTGGCCCAACGGATCCGTCAGGATGGAAGCCTCAATAAGGATATCATTATTATTATGATGACCGGGACCGACGAACTGGCCAATGACTTGGGCGGGGATGAGGCGGGGATGGAATATTTTCTCTCCAAGCCGGTTTCGGCTCGAACCTTACGCCAGACGCTGAACCGAGCTATGCCCACAATCATGAAAAACCGGGAAAACATCCATGCCAAGAATTCTCTCTTTTACTGACCGATTGATCGGCCAATTCGACAACGCGCTGCGCACCCTGACGCCGGGTGCCGTCAGCGCTGGCACGCAAAGCCCAGCACATGCTGTGGCCCAAACCGAGCTCAGTGACGCCGAACGACGCCATAGCGTGGGCTTAATGCGCATCAATCACAGCGGCGAGGTCTGTGCTCAGGGTTTGTATCAGGGTCAGGCACTCACCGCTCGGTTGCCAACGGTACGCGCTAAGATGACCTTGGCCGCGCAAGAAGAGCTCGACCATCTGGCCTGGTGTGACCAGCGCTTGCAGGAGTTGCAGGGCCGCACCAGTTGGTTGAACCCAATTTTTTATGGTCTGTCTTTTGGTCTGGGGGCGCTGGCCGGTGCCGCAGGAGATCGCTATTCCTTGGGCTTTGTCGCTGCGACCGAAGATCAGGTTAGCCACCACCTAAGCGCCCATCTGCAACAGATTGAGCAGATTGATAGCCGTTCGAGCGCGATTTTAGAGCAGATGTTGACGGACGAACGACAACATGAGGCTCAGGCCTTGGCAGCGGGAGGGATTGAATTTTCGCCACCGGTGAAACAATTTATGACCGGCGTCTCGAAACTGATGACCAAGGTTACTTACTATATCTAGGCCCAAGCGCGGTTGCATTGGACGACCGTTGGCAGGCTGCTGACCCAGAGCTAACGGGTGTCCGGGGTCACGCGCAGAACTTCATCGGCGGTCGTGCTACCGGCCGCTATTTTACGCGCTCCAGACAAGCGCAAACTCAGCATACCTTGACGAATAGCGGCTTTGCGCAGGCTTTGGGGATCGCAGCCGTCTTGCACCAGATCCGCTAGAGCGTCACTCATCACGAAGCTTTCATAGACACCCGACCGACCCGAGAAGCCGGTATTGCGACATTCTAGGCAGCCCACCGGCTGATAGACTCTGGCCGGTTTTCTTGCCGACCAGGGACGCATCAGCTGTTGCCAGGTGGCGTCGTCGATGTCCGTTTCGGCCTTACAATGCGGGCACAGGGTGCGTATCAACCGTTGCGCCATCACCCCGAGAATGGTCGATCTAAGCAGATACCCGGGCACACCGAGATCGAGCAGTCGAGTGATCGCCGATGGCGCGTCATTGGTGTGCACCGTCGATAACACCAGATGGCCGGTTAGAGCGGCCTGAATCGCCATTTGAGCGGTTTCCAGGTCGCGAATCTCACCGATCATAATGATATCCGGATCTTGACGCATCAGGGCGCGAATACCCTCAGCAAAATTGAGATCGATAGTGGCTTGGATCTGCATCTGATTAAAGGCCGGCTCAATCATTTCGATCGGGTCTTCGATGGTGCAGACATTCACCTCAGAGGTGGCCAAACTCTTAAGGGTGGCATAGAGGGTCGTGGTTTTACCCGACCCGGTAGGCCCGGTCACCAATATAATACCGTTGGGTTGGCGAATCATGGCGCGCCAATTGGTCAGGTCGTCATCGGACAGGCCGAGCTGATCGAAGGTCTTGAGTAACACCTGCGGATCGAAGATCCGCATCACCAGTTTTTCACCAAAGGCGGTCGGCAAGGTCGAGAGCCGCAATTCAACCTCAAGGCCATCCGGCGTCTTAGTCTTGACGCGGCCATCCAATGGCCGGCGTTTCTCGGCGATATTCATTCGGCCAAGAATCTTGATACGACTCAATACCGCCTGGCCGACCTGAATCGGCATCTGATACACCGAATGCAACACCCCGTCGATGCGCAATCGAATATGCGCATATTCGCGCCGCGGCTCGATATGGATATCGCTGGCGCGTTGCTCAAAGGCGTATTGGAATAACCAGTCGACGATATTGACTATATGCTCATCGTTCGCCTCGGGGCTGGCCAGTTTGCCCAGTTCTATTAGCTGTTCGACATTGCCCAAACCGCTGCCCTGGCCCTTACCGCTGGCACGGGTGACAGAACGATTGAGCGCGTAAAACTCCAAGCCAAAGCGCGCGATGTCATCGGGAACTGCGAGGAATTTATCGATCTTACGGCGGGTCACTTGAGCGATGGTCTCTTCCCAACCGGTCAACAGGGGCTCACTGGTGGCAATCTGGACTCGATCCGCGCTAACCTTGAGCGGCAACAAAGAATAGCGTTTGGCGTATTCATAAGACATGATCGAGGCAAGGGATTCGACATCAACCTTGAGCGGATCTATATGGATAAAGGCTAAGTCCAAGGCTTCCGCTAACCACTGGGTCAGAGTGAGTGCGGTGAGTTTTTTACCCGGGTGGGCTTGATCGGCAAGCCCAAAGGCCGCGATCTGGTGAATGGCGTGTGTGTTAGGGTCACGTTTTTGGCTGCGCGCCTTGGCCGCCTGCGTCGCGCTGAGTCGTTGGCTTGTTTCCAGTTGAATCAGCAGGTCGTCAACCTGCAGCTTCCCGGGCAGTAAATTCAAATAGGGCTTTCTCCTAAGGCCTCCCGACCACTAATTAGCTTATTGGCCAACTGCTTAATATCACGCAGCAATACAGTCTGCGAGCGGGTCCAACTGTGAATGCTGGCCTGTTGTTCAAAGGGCAAATCATTGAGCCAACCTTTCAGCTGAGTTACCACATCGATGGCCGATAAGCGGGATAAATTATCTTCCAAGGCCTGCAAGGGTGCGCGAAGATCACCCAATTCTTTGCCATAGAGTCGGTCGAAATACTGGCACAACATCAGTAAGCGATGCACTGCAGGGGACTGCGACAGGGCGTTGCTGGTGCTGCCGGAAAAGCAATCGGTGCGCAATTCGTTTAATGCCTTGTCAAAACTATAGTCCAGACCATCGGTCACCGGTTGCTCACCAAAACGGACCTGTTCGGCCAGTTGACCCACACGCCACTGCTGGCCGTGCAACCAGGCGGTCAGGCACAGAATACGACTGCCCAATTCTGGATTATTCTGTAACAGCCGCAAGGCCTTTAAAGCCTTTTTAGCCTTACTTTGTTGCAAACTGATGGCCACTGACTTGGGTTCGTCCTCCGCATCTTGCGACAGCGCAAAGCAGGCCGGCCACCAAGATAGGATTGGCGTGACGGTTGCGGAGATCCACTTGAGCTGGTCGTGGGCATAGTCGATCTGCGTCTTCGGCATCATGCCTTGGAACCATTCGATCTCGGTATGCATATTGCCCAGCGTGACAACAAACTCCTGCAGATGGCGCCATTGCTGCGAGGACCAAAACACTTGCCAACTGCGTTGCAGCCGCTCCATTTCATAGCCAAACAGGGCACAAAAGGCACTTTCCATGCTTTGTTGGGGAACTATATCGGGTAATTCAACATGGTTGTCGGTAAAGCCATTACAGATGCGATGACCGCGTTCGGCTTTCGATATATCCGACGGCATCACCGCCACTCGCGCACTTATTTCCAGCGCCAGAGCGAACAGATCCGAGAGTTGGCCGTCTTTTAACTCCAGTTCGAGCTCAGAGATGGCGTCGCTACCGGCCTGACACGCTACCTGACCGAGGTCGAGTACCAGCTCGATTTTGGATAGATTATAGGTAATTTGCCAGCTGGTGCGGGTGAAATTGGTACTGAACAGGGGTTCCAGCTGCTCGGCCTGAAGGCCCACTGGCAGGCCCTGTTCGGGAAATAGGGCCATCTCTAGGGTATTGCTGGTTATGCCATACTCCCACTCATCGCGCTGGTGCAGACCGCCACTGTTCAGGCCGCGCGTTTTCAGCGTCTGGAGATAACCCTGCGGCGTCTTACGTATCCGCAGTGCAGAACCAACCTGGGTCAATTGACGCGCTGGGGTATCAAAGTAGGTGTTTTCCAAAAAAGCTGTTTCGGCCGAATAGGCCGACAACAACTCTAGGGCCAGAAAGTCGTCGATCGACTGTTCACTGATGGTCAGTTTTAGTTCTATTTCCTGCGCCATATTGCCCTGTCCTTTAAGCCAGCCTGCTTTGGGTTGATGATTCCTATTGTTATCAGCTGAGGGATTAGACACCCAGCTGTATTGGGTCACATGCCGATTATTGTTATCCATAGAGTGTAGGTGCTAAATGGACTGTAACCCAGTTTGGCCGGCAGAAAAACTAAAAATGAGTCAACACGCAAACCGACAGGCTTAAAGAACCTAGGGGTGGAGCGGCATTGATCTCCAGACTGGAACCTTAACTGACCTCGATCAGCTCATGACTGTGGCTTATTTCGACGCCACCTTGCTCCAGCATCAGGGATGCACTGCAGTATTTTTTGGCAGACAATTCGATCGCTCGGTGCACTTGGGACTCTTTTAGAGCTCGACCGGATACTAAAAAATGAATATGTATTTTGGTGAATACCGCCGGTACCGTCGTTGCCCGCTCTGCTTGCAACTGAATTTGACAATCCACTACGTCTTGACGGGCTTTTTGCAAAATACCGACCACGTCATAGGCGGTACAACCGCCGAGCCCGACCAGGAGCAATTCCATCGGTGTTGGCCCCTTGGCAGCGTCGGAATCCCGCGCCGCACCGTCGACAAAGCCGGTGAAGCCGCTATTTGACTCGTATGAAAATGCTTTCTCGCCAACCCACTGCAATGATGTTTTCACTTTTAATCGATCTCCTAAAAAATTGAGCGCCATAACGCAGACCCATATTATTGAGCATTGGTACGCAATTGACAGCGCTAATTTTGAAATTTCGGCTAAAGTTGAGTGAGGTAGGTAAAAAGAACATGACTTTTTAAAAGGGGAACTGCGTCAAACAACTGATGTTTGGCCATGGCCAGCTTGCTGTAGCTACCCCATAATAATTGGACAGCTGAGTCATCGCCCGTCGGTGCTGTTCAGCCTTTCAGTAACATTGGAATCCACTTTCTATGCTACATAATACCCTAGAACATAAGCACCTAGATTACTTCCTATCCCAATGTCATCGGCGGCGCTATCCGGCCAAAACTACGCTGATCTATGCCGGGGACAAGAGTGACTCCCTCTATTACATCATCAAAGGCTCCGTTTCGGTCATTATCGAGGAAGATGATGGTCGCGAAATGATTATGGCTTACCTGAATGCCGGCGATTTTTTCGGCGAAATGGGCCTATTCGATTCATTAAATTCCCGATCTGCTTGGATCAAAACCAAAAGCGAATGTGAAGTAGCCGAAATATCCTACTCCAAGTTTCGAGAAATCACCCACAACGACGCCCGCATTCTGTACTTTATTGGTGAGCAGATGGCTACTCGGTTGCGCAACACCACCCGCAAAGTAGGCGATTTGGCCTTCCTCGATGTCACCGGCCGGGTTGCTCGCACCCTGCTCGAGCTGTGCAAACAGCCGGATGCCATGACCCACCCTGAAGGCATGCAGATTAAGATAACCCGGCAAGAAATCGGTCGTATCGTAGGGTGCTCACGCGAGATGGTTGGCCGAGTATTGAAGGGCTTGGAAGAGCAAGGCCTGGTGTCCGTCAAGGGCAAGACCATGGTTGTGTTCGGTTCGCGCGAATTCTTTCAACAGGGCACCTAGGGACTTAAGCTATTAAACGTTATGCAAACATCCCTCAGGGGTGCGTTGGAACGGGGTAACCCACCTTACGCAGCCTAATGCTTGATTCAGGTCAGTGCCTAATGCCTTGTCTGTCGCTAAGGTAGTCAAAACACTGGAGAATCAGATGACACCGGCCAATAAGTGGTATGTGCCTTGGGATGATGCCCTCATCCGCCAATACGATGTCACTGCACCACGCTACACCTCCTACCCGACCGCCGCGCAATTCCAATTATTGGCGCCAAAAAAGGTACAGGAGCATCTTGACCGGCAACGCCCGGTCACTGATCCCCTCTCGCTGTACCTCCATATCCCCTTTTGCCAACATATCTGCTTTTATTGTGCCTGTAATAAAATTGCGACCAAGGATCGCAGCCGGGCAGATGGTTATCTGGATATGATCGAACGGGAAATGGCCCTCCAGGCGCGCAACTTTGGCCATCGACCCATCAGCCAACTGCACCTCGGCGGCGGCACGCCGACCTTTCTCAGCAACGGTCAAATGACCCGACTATTGGATCTGGTCGCGGTCTACTTTGACTGGGACCCAGTAAACCAACCCGGCGAGTTCTCCATCGAGCTGGATCCGCGTGAAACCTCCGATGAGATGCTCCAGCTTTTGCGCCGGCGAGACTTTAATCGGCTCAGCTTCGGGGTTCAAGATTTCGACCCTCGGACCCAGGTTGCGATCAATAGAGTCCAGTCCTTTGAGCTGGTCCAGCACAAGGTCGCAGCGGCCCGGGATCTAGGCTTTAATTCGATCAGCTTTGATCTAATATGCGGTTTGCCACATCAGACCAGTGCATCGTTCGCTCGCACTTGGGAACAGACCCTAAGCCTGAGCCCCGAGCGCATCAGCCTCTATAACTATGCTCATCTACCGGACCGGTTTAAACCGCAGCGGCGCATCGACCCGGCCAGCATGCCGAGCGCCGATACCAAACTGCATATCCTGCGTGACAGCATTGAATTACTGCAACAGGCCGGCTATCTCTATGTCGGCATGGATCATTTCGCCAAACCCAGCGATGCGCTGGCGACAGCCTTGCAAGAAGGCAGCCTGCAGCGAAACTTCCAGGGCTACTCGACCAAGGCCGAAACCGACATGCTGGCCTTGGGCGTCTCGTCTATCAGTCAAATCGATGGTGTTTACCTGCAAAACCATCACGATGTCGAGACCTATGACGCCTTACTGGGTCAATCTCAGCTGGCGATCAATCGAGGAGTTTTTTTAACCGCGGACGACAAGGTGCGCCAGTGGATCATCGGCCAATTGGCCTGCCAGGGTCGACTCTCGCTGACTGAGGTATCGGCCCGTTTTGATATCGATGCGCCGACCTATTTCCGTCACGCCTGGGCCGAGTTGGGTAAGCTGGTAGAGCATGAGCTGGTGACCATCGATGTCGACCTGGTCACGATTCGCCCCCTAGGCCGCCTACTCCTGCGCCCTATTCTGGTAACCTTCGATGCCTACTTCAGGCCCGGCACAGCTGATCGATTTTCCAAAGTCCTTTAATCGTTAGGGCACAAATAACACCTTGATTGGCGCCAATTCCCGACCCCGCACGGCGTCAGCGGGTCGGCGATGAACGGTCCCAGGGCGCCGCTTCGGCATCCGCTATAAAAAACCTATCTGGCCGCTTTCGATGTTTGACGATACACTGCTTTAATGTGCCTTGAGTCCCCCTCCTTTTAAGAGATCAACTATGGATTTTGTCAGTCATTTTCGCAACAGTGCGCCCTATATTCATGCCTACCGTGGCAAAACCTCGGTTATCTGGCTACGGGATCAGGTCCTGGATAACGAACGACTGACATCTATTATCAGTGACCTCACGCTGCTCAATAGCTTGGGGCTGCGTTTGGTGGTGTTGTTTGATGCCGACTGCTTTGCGACCCGGTTAAATGATAAGGAGGCGATCGACGAAACCAGCTTGGACACCCTGGTGGCGGCCATCGGACGCCGCCGTTATGTGATCGAGGCGCTGTTCAGTCAAGGCCTGGCCAATTCGCCGATGCACGGTGCTCGCATCCGCGTGGTAGGCGGAAACTTTGTCATGGCGCGTCCGGCTGGTGTCTTTAACGGTATCGACCTAAAAGCTCAAGGCCGGGTCAGACGAATTGATCATCTGGCCATTCGCGAACACCTCGATAAACAACATCTGGTGTTGATGCCACCATTGGGGTATTCGATCACCGGCGATATCCTCTATTTGCCGCCGGAGCAGTTGCTGATTGAAATCGCCAAACAGATCGGCGCCGACAAGGTCATTATAGTGGGCGACAACCCGCTATCGCTGTCCGATAACCAAAAGGAGATGGGTGTGCCGGCATTGGAACAGATACTCAGCCAGGCGGATCCGAGCACCCCGGCCTACTTGGAACTTCAGGTTGCCGCCCTGGTCAGCCGTGCCGGCATTCCACGCTGTCATGTGATCGATGGCACCGCCGATGGCTCGCTACTGGCTGAGCTGTTTACCCGCGATGGTGTCGGGACCCTGATCGCCCTGGATCAATACGACACCTTTCGCCAGGCACGAATCGAGGATGTTCAGGGTATCCTAGCCTTACTCAGGCCGCTCGAAGAGCAGAATATCTTGGTTCGACGAGATCCGGAAAAGCTGGAAAACGAAATCAATCATTTTTATGTCAATGAACGCGATGGCATGATCATTGGCTGCGCCGCCATCTATAAATTATCCGACGATCAGGCCGAATTGGCCTGTGTCACGGTGCACAGCGATTATCAGAAGAAGGGTCGAGGCGATGCCCTATTGAGTGCCATCGAAAAGCAGGCGCGCAAAGAAAACATCAAGAATCTCTTTGTCTTGACCACCCAAACCGAACATTGGTTTGTTGAACGTGGCTTTAGGCTAGTCAGCGTGCAGGACCTGCCCGAGACGCGCCAAAAGCTGTATAACATTCAGCGCAATTCCAAAATATATATGAAACTGATTCGTTAATAGGGCAAACCATGAACTTGCTACGCGAACCTATCGACGTGCTATTGTTGTCCAATGTGATGCGGGCCGGCGTCGCGGCACTGGTTAAAAGCTTGGCCAGCCAGTTGTCACCCTACGGTATACGCGTCAACAATATCATCCCAGGCTTGATTGCCACCGATCGTATCGCTACCCTCGATGCAGCGCGCTCTGCTCGTTCGGGGATCAGCATCGAGGCCCATCGCGAGCAGGTTTGGGCGCAGATACCGGCTAAACGCTATGGCCAGCCTGAAGAATTTGCCAATGCCGCCACCTTTCTATTGTCGGATGCGGCAAGCTACATCAACGGCACCGGCCTGGTTGTCGATGGTGGCAAAATGAAATCCCTATAGTAACTCGACTGGAGAACCGTCTTGAGTTTTAGTAACCAAATCAAACAGCGCTGGCAACAGGGCACCGCCGTCTGTGTCGGACTGGACCCTCTGCCAGAGTTGTTCCCAGCCGCCGTGAGCGATATTTTCGCCTTTAATAAGGCCATCATCGACGCCACTGCCGACCTGGCCTGCTGCTTCAAACCGCAATTTGCGCACTATGCCGCGGTTGCCGCCGAGCCGGCGCTGAAGCAAACCATCGCCTATATCCGTGAGTTTTACCCAAGCGTTCCGGTCATTTTGGATTCCAAGCGCGGCGATATCGGCTCCACCGCGACGATGTATGCGCGCGAGGCCTTTGAGCACTATCAGGCCGACGCCGTTACGGTGAATCCCTACATGGGTTCGGATACGGTCTTGCCTTTTGCCGACTATGCCGACAAGGGCGTGATTGTCTTATGTCGCACCTCTAACCCCTCCGCCGGTGAGTTCCAAAATCGTCTCATCGATGGCGAACCGCTCTATCTGCATGTGGCGCGCCTGGCCCAAGAACAATGGAATCGACATGGCAATATCAGCCTAGTGGTCGGCGCCACTGCACCTGAGGAGATGCGCCGCATACGCGCGGTCGCCCCGGATCTGCCGTTCTTGGTCCCAGGCATAGGTGCTCAAGGGGGGGATCTTCAAGCAACGGTCGATAATGGTCGCTTCGCCGGCGGTCAGGGCCTAATGATCAACTCATCGCGCGCCATCCTGTACGCCTCGAGCGGGGCAGATTTTGCCCAAGCGGCCCGTGCAGCAACCCTGACACTAAAGAACGCCATCAACCAATTAGCGGAATGACACCGCACCCCTTGGTTTATGGTTCTTGCCGGTGACCCAATAGTTGGTTATCGGCAACCACAAGTCGATCAACGGCCAACAGTTGCGTTAGAGCGCGCAGACCACGCCAGTGCCCTTAAGGCCGCAATAGCCTCTGGGATTTTTGTGTAGATACTGCTGATGGTAGGTTTCTGCATAGTAAAAGGTCGGCGTTGCGCGCAGCTCGGTACTAATTTGACCCAGGGAGTTCAGCGTCAGTTGCTGTTGAAAGGCGTCCAGCGAGGCCTGGGCGACCACCAGCTGGTCTGCACTACCATAGATCGCTGAGCGGTATTGGGTACCGACATCATTGCCCTGGCGCATGCCCTGCGTCGGGTTGTGTGCTTCCCAGAAAACCTTCAGCAGCGTCGTCAAGCCAATCTCATTCGGATCGAACACCACCTGCACTATTTCAGTATGTCCGGTTTGGCCGGAACAGACCTCATCATAGGTCGGGTTCGGTGTGTGCCCACCGGCATAGCCTACAGCGGTGTTCTTAACGCCAGGCAAAGCCCAAAAGAGTCGCTCCGCACCCCAAAAACAGCCCAACGCGAGCCAGACTGAGGCGCAATTATCGGGCACGTGCCGCATATCAATCGCCAAAACGGCGTGCTGAAAATCGAGTTCCATCGCCTGCGCTCGACCCGGCAAACTTTGAGCTACACTCGGTAAGCTGCTGTTATTCGACATATTACACCTCGTTAGTTTTATATTGCGACCCCGCTAGGGCCGCTCTATAGGAATTGTGCCCCACACTTTGGAGACCCGCTATGGAACCTAACAAACGCCGGTTTCAGCGCATCCCGTTCGATGCGCAGATCAGAATGACCCTTACGGACAAAAACCGAGAGCCGATCACCGGGCTGCTCCAAGACATCAGCCTCAAGGGCGCGCTAATCACGGTCAGTAAAGCCTCTACCGTGTTGACGATTGGCCAGCGCGGCGCACTAAAGATACGGCCCGAGCAGAGCGATATCGAATTCAACTTCACCGTCGAGGTCGCCTATGCGTTGTCTGATAAGCCGACCTATGGTCTGAATCTAGTCGGTCTCGATCTAGAATCTGCGAGCTATCTACGCCGTCTAATAGAAGTCAATTTGGGCAATGACGATGGCCTGCAACGTGAATTCAGCCATTTGATAGAGGCCATGGTAGCAGAGCACACTAGCCTTTAGCTCAACAAGGGCTAACGCTTAATTCCAGAGACTATTTTTTTCGCCCAAAACACTGTGCGGCAAGCTGTACAGTAGCAAGTCAATAAAAGGCACAAATAGTGCAGAACACCATTGATGTTTTTCACAAGACGTGTCAGATTTCATAACAACATTAACATTAACAACAATAAGACAAACGGTAACAATCTGTACATGACCCACGGTTTTACGTCGCTGATTAATTCCAAAGGCCAATAGAGGATTATTTTTGAAAGTGAGTCGCAGTCAGCCTGCCTTGGCCTGTTTTTTGATTGACTATTAACGGCAAAAAAACGGTCAGATTGACACTGCCTTTCGGCACCCTAAGGTAAGACTCATGCACTAGATGCAGTAAAGGGACACTCATATGTCCAACAATTATAAGACCGCCTTCCAAAGGGGCTTACTATGACACTTAGAGGAACTCACATGAAACCATTTCAAAAAACACTGGCCGCTGCGCTGGTCGGAACGTCGATATTACTCACCGGCTGTTCATCTGATAATGACGCTGACGCCAGCAACACTGACGCCGCAAACGACACGGCCGAGCTGGCCTTAGGTGTCGCGGCGAGTGTACCCACTATCATCGCGGCGGCGATGCATCCGGTAACGGGCGAGACCTTAGCAGCAGATCAAACCTTTACCTATTGGGCGCTTGACGAGCACAGCTCGTTCGACCCACAGATAGTCGAAGATGTTGCCGGTTCGGACCATGTGCGCAACCTCTTTGAAGGTCTGTTAAGCCAAGATGCCGATGGCAATCTGGTACCCGGCGTCGCAGAGCGCTTCGAAGCCTCTGACGATAAGAAAACCTATACTTTCTTCCTGCGTGAAAATGCCAAGTGGTCCAACGGCGATCCTATTACCGCCAATGATTTTGTCTACGCCTGGCAGCGCGCTGTCGACCCCGTGACTGCATCACCCTATTCCTGGTATATGGAAATCATGGCGATCAAAAACGGCGCCGAAATCATTGCCGGTGAACAACCGGTTGCGAGCTTGGGCGTCAGCGCTGTTGATGACTATACCTTCCAGGTTGAGCTGAGTGAGTCCTTACCCTACTTCCCGATGATGGTCTCTCACTCCACGACCTTCCCGACCCACAAGGCAACCATTGAGCAGTTTGGCAACGAATGGACCAAGCCTGAAAACATGGTCAACAACGGCGCCTATAGCCTGACCGAGCATGTGGTTAACGAACGGGTTGTGATGGAACGCAATAGCAACTATTGGAATGATGCCGAGACCATTATTGAAAAAGTGGTTACGCTGGTCATACCAGATGACAACCAGGGTCTGATCCGTTGGAAAGCCGGTGAACTGGACCGTGGTCCGGTGCCCTCTGGTCAGTACCTAGCCTTGAAAGCAGAATTCGGTGCTGACGTCGCGGTATCTGTACCCAGCCTTTGTACCTACTATTATGCTTACAACCTGAGCGCCAGCGGTTCAGAAGCCCTGAAAGACAAGCGTGTTCGCCAGGCGCTGTCCTATGCCGTCGATCGCTCGATCATCACCGAAAGCATCCTGCAAGCCGGTCAGATCGAAGCCTATACCTTTACACCGGGTGCCACGGCGGGCTTTGAGGTGCCGGATGTCGAGTTTGGTAAACTGACTCAAGCAGAACGGGATGCCAAGGCTATTGAATTGTTAGCGGCGGCCGGTTACGACGAGAACAATCCATTGTCGGTCGAGATACTCTACAACACCTCTGAAGGCCATAAGTCGATCGCAACTGCCATTACCCAGATGTGGAAGTCCAAGCTGGGTGTTAACGCCGAAATGAACAACATGGAGTGGACCACCTTCTTGGAAGAACGCGGCAATCAGAACTTTGATATCTCGCGTGGCGGCTGGTGTGGCGATTACAATGAAGCCTCCACCTTCCTCGATCTGGTGCGCAGCGAATCGGGCTACAACGATGGCAAATGGGTCAACGCCGAAGTCGATCAACTGATGACTCAAGCCAAGACCATGGCCGATCCGAGCGCGAACTATACGCGCATCGAACAGATCGTCGCCGATGAGATGCCACTGATCCCGCTCTACCATTACACCAGCGTCTTTATGCTCGATTCCGAAGTAAAGGGCTGGCCTTACAACAACGTGCAAACCAACTGGTATGCGAAAAACCTGTATAAAGTTGCAGAGTAACGTCGCGTTGCCAAGCTAATAGATTAACACCGCCGCTGGCGGTGTTTTCTGTTACAGGGCTGAAAAACGCTGGCGAGCTTGTCGTCAACCAGATACCTCATCCCATCGGCACCCGCAGTGGCGTATTTATAAATAATAGTGAAAAACTGAATTTTATTTATCTAATGGCGCTCGCCCAGAGGTATGTCTGAGGCGAAGATGCGCGTTTTTTGACACCGGTTAGACTAGGATAGATCTTATGTTCAGTTTCATTTTCAAGCGTTTGCTTACCGCGATCCCGACGCTGCTGATTCTTATAGTAGTATCCTTCGTACTGATGCACAGTGCCCCCGGCGGTCCCTTTAGCCGAGAGAAGAAACTGCCTGCTCAGGTTCAAGCCAATATCGAAGCGAAGTACGGTCTCGATAAACCATATAGCGTACAAATTTTGAACTATGTCAGCGGCATTGTTTTCCATTTCGACTTTGGCCCGTCCTTTAAATATAAGGATCGCAGCGTCAATGATCTGGTCCGGGCTGGCTTTCCCGTGACCCTGACCTATGGCTCAATATCCGCCCTAGTGGCGGTTTTATTTGGCGTGACCATGGGCGTTATCGCGGCTCTGAATCACAACACGTGGAAAGACTATGCCGCGCTCAGTTTTACCTTTTCGGCCCAGGTGTTGCCTAACTTTGTGATGGCCCCGCTGCTGGTGCTGTTCTTCACTCTCTATTTGGGCTGGCTCCCCGGGGGTGGCTGGAACGGTGGCAAGCCGGAATACATCATCCTACCGGTAATCGCCTTATCAACCAGCTATATGGCAACCATTGCCCGTATTACTCGCTCCTCCATGTTGGAGGTGCTCAATTCTAACTTTATCCGCACGGCTAAGGCTAAGGGCTTGCCCTACAGTCGCATCGTGTTCAAGCATGCGCTCAAACCGGCCTTGCTGCCCGTCTTGTCTTACTTAGGACCGGCGATGGTCGGCCTGATCACCGGCTCGGTGGTCATCGACCAGTTTTTTACCACCGGCGGTATCGGGGTATTGTTTGTTAATGGCGCCTTGAGCCGAGATTACTCGACCATTATGGGCATCACCATTTTAGTCGGCGCACTCACCATCTTGTTAAATTTAGTGGTCGACGTGCTATACGCCTGGATCGATCCAAAAATTCGTTATTAAGACAGTAAGGACCGGCAATGATTGTCAATCAGAAGAAAATGTCCGACCTGGCTGAACACCTGTTACAGGCCGAGGAAGTCCAAGGTCGCTCCCTGTGGGCCGATGCCTACAGTCGCTTTCGCCGCAATAAGGCTGCGCTAACCGGCGTGATCACGCTGGTCCTGGTCGTGTTGTTCGCCCTGATCGGGCCGCTCTTTGCCCAATACAGCAACGAAGAAATCGACTGGGCGGTGATCGGCCAGGTCAAGCAACTGGGTGCGCCCTCCTTTACCTCAGGGCATTATTTTGGCACCGATGATCTGGGTCGCGATCTCTTCGCGCGCGTCATTCAAGGCACCACGGTCTCGCTGATGGTTGGCTTTATCGGCTCCTTTGTCGCGGTGATTGTCGGCACGCTCTATGGCGCGGTGGCAGGCTATACCGGGGGTCGGGTCGATAACTTTATGATGCGACTGGTTGATATCCTGATGTCGATTCCCTATATGTTCGTGTTGATTATTATGTTGGTTATCTTTGGTCGCTCGATTGAAATGCTCTTTCTCGGCATCGGTCTGGTGTCTTGGTTCGATATGTCACGTATCGTCCGAGGTCAAACCCTGAGTATTAAAAACAAAGAATATATCGAGGCGGCTATTGCCGCTGGGGTGTCCAACTTCACCATCATCTTGCGCCACATAGTGCCCAACCTGATCGGCATCGTCGTGGTCTATGCCTCTCTTTTAGTGCCAGGTTTTATTATGGCCGAATCCTTTATTTCCTTTCTCGGCCTGGGCATTCAAGAACCGGCGACGTCCTGGGGCGCGCTGATTAACCAGGGGTCGCGCACAATGCAATACGGCACCCTGTGGCAACTGTTGTTTCCGCTGTTTTTCTTTGTCATCACACTGTTTAGCATGTTCTTCATCGGCGATGGTTTACGCGATGCCCTCGATCCAAAAGATCGCTAATTAGGAGCGCACAATGAGTTTATTAGAAGTTAAGGACCTCGGCGTTCAGTTCCAAACCGGTGATGGCGTTGTCAGTGCGGTAAACGGCGTGAACTTCACCATAGCGGCCGGCAAAACCTTGGCCATAGTGGGTGAGTCCGGTTCGGGCAAAAGCCAAACGGCCTTTGCTATCATGGGCCTATTGGCGCAAAACGGCTGGACCACCGGCAGCGTGAAGTTTAACGGGCTGGAAATTTTAAACCTGCCGGAGCAGGGCCTGAACAAGATCCGCGCCGAACAGATTGCGATGATCTTTCAAGATCCGATGACCTCATTGAACCCCTATATGAAAGTCAGTGAACAGTTGATGGAAGTGCTGATACTGCATAAGGGCATGGACCGCAAATCCGCTCTGGAGGCGTCGATTCGGATGCTCGATGCGGTCAAGATTCCCGAAGCCCGGTATCGGGTGCACCTGTATCCCCATGAGTTTTCCGGTGGCATGCGCCAACGGGTGATGATTGCCATGGCATTGCTGTGTCAGCCGAAGCTATTGATTGCCGATGAACCAACCACCGCGTTAGATGTCACGGTACAGGCTCAGATTATGGCTCTACTCAACGATCTGCAACGCGACTTTGGTACCGCCATCGTGCTCATCACCCATGACTTAGGGGTCGTGGCCGGTTCGTGTGAAGACACCCTAGTTATGTATGGCGGCCAAGTAATGGAGTTCGCCAGCACCCAAGATATTTTCAAGAGCCCATCCCACCCCTATACCCGCGGCCTGTTATCGGCCATCCCGCGGCTCGATCAGCGCGGTGCGCGGCTCAATACCATACCCGGCAATCCGCCCAATATGTTACACAAACCAACCGGCTGCCCCTTTGCCGAACGCTGCGGCAATGCCAGCGATCATTGCCTGAATGAATTGCCCGAAATAGTCTTTTATGACGGCAACCGGCAACGTGCTTGCCATAAACCGGCGGAGGAATTGCTATGACCCAGGCACGCGAAAAACTGTTGGCGGTCGAGGACCTCAAGGTCTATTTCGATATCTACCCGGCCAACGCCATGCCCTGGACCAAACCGCACAAGCTGAAAGCGGTCGATGGGGTCAGTTTTGACATCTACGCTGGGGAAACCCTAGGCATTGTCGGCGAATCCGGCTGTGGTAAGAGTACCTTGGCACGGGCGGTGATCAAGATGGTGCCCGCCGAAGCCGGTCAGGTGCTCTGGTTAGGCCAGGATTTGCTGACGCTGAGCAAGAAAAAAATGCAGGCCGCACGCAAAGATCTGCAGATGATCTTCCAAGATCCCTTGGCCTCACTCAATCCGCGCATGACCATCGGCGATATTATTGCCGAACCGCTCAAGACGCACTATCCGGCGATGCCGACGCCTGAACGCAAGCTCAAGGTGAAGGAGATGATGGTCAAGGTGGGTCTGCTGCCGAACCAGATCAATCGTTACCCACATGAGTTTTCCGGCGGTCAGTGCCAGCGCATCGGCATCGCCCGGGCGCTTATTCTCAAGCCGAAACTGATTATTTGCGATGAGCCGGTATCCGCCCTCGATGTCTCGATTCAAGCCCAGATCGTCAATCTATTGATGGATCTGCAGGCCGAAATGGGTCTATCGCTGATCTTTATCGCGCACGACCTGAGCATCGTGCAACACATCAGTACTCGAGTAATGGTGCTCTACCTGGGCAATGTCTGCGAAATCACCAGCAGCGAGCAACTCTATGCCCGGCCGCGGCATCCCTATACTCAAGCACTGATTTCGGCGGTACCCATTCCCGACCCGGAAATTGAACGCAACAAGAAGTTGATCTTGATCGAAGGCGACCTGCCCTCGCCGATCAATCCCCCCTCAGGTTGTGTGTTTCGCACCCGCTGCCATAAGGTACAGCCAAAATGCTCCGAACAGCGCCCGCCCTTAGCCGATTTGGGCGCAGATCATCGGGTCGCTTGCTTCTATCCAGCAGGTTAGATCGCTGTTAAAGCGGTCAATACAGGCCGCCACAGCGGTCTTTGCTGACCCTGTATCGGGTTCGATGCGAATAGACAAACACCGCCGTGCAAAAAACACACTTACCTTGTTAATCAGAAGGGTTAAGATAAGCTAACTTGACTCACAGTGCAGGACTTTCATATGCCGCAATATCGTTCAAAAACTTCCACCTCGGGTCGCAATATGGCCGGCGCTCGGGCGCTATGGCGTGCGACGGGTATGCAAGACGATGACTTTCAAAAGCCAATCATTGCCGTGGTCAACAGCTTCACCCAATTTGTGCCGGGCCATGTCCACCTAAAGGACATGGGTCAGCTGGTTGCACGCCAGATCGAGAAGGCCGGCGGCGTCGCCAAAGAATTCAATACCATTGCGGTCGATGACGGTATCGCCATGGGTCACGACGGCATGCTCTATAGCCTGCCATCGCGCGAGATCATCGCCGATTCGGTCGAGTACATGGTCAACGCCCATTGCGCTGATGCCATGGTGTGTATTTCCAACTGCGATAAGATCACCCCAGGCATGCTGATGGCTGCCATGCGAGTCAATATTCCGGTAATTTTTGTCTCCGGTGGCCCGATGGAAGCCGGCAAGACCAAGCTGGCCGATCACGGCCTGGATCTGGTCGATGCCATGGTTATCGCCGCCGATGACAATGCCACCGATGAAGAAGTCGCCGAATATGAGCGTAGCGCCTGCCCAACGTGCGGTTCGTGCTCGGGCATGTTTACCGCCAACTCGATGAACTGCCTGACTGAGGCTATTGGCCTATCACTGCCGGGCAACGGCACAACTCTCGCGACCCACTCCGATCGCAAGCAGCTGTTCGAGCGCGCCGGTCAGCTGATCGTTGAAATCACCAAAGACTATTATGAAAACGACAATGAGAACAGGTTGCCGCGTGTCATTGCCGGGTTCAAGGCACTGGAAAACGCCATCACGCTCGATGTTGCTATGGGCGGTTCAACCAACACCATCTTGCATTTGCTGGCCATCGCGCAAGAAGGTGAGATCGACTTTGACTTAAAAGATATAGACCGAATTTCCAAGACCGTGCCCCAGCTGTGCAAGGTTGCACCCAACATTCAGAAATACCATGTCGAGGACGTCCATCGGGCAGGCGGTATCTATGGCATTCTCGGCGAGCTCGATCGGGCCGGAAAGTTACACACCGATTTGCCGACCGTGCACTCGGCCACCCTGGCCGACGCGTTAAAAACATGGGATATCATGCAGAACAATGATCCCGCGATCGCCGAATTCTATAAGGCCGGTCCAGCCGGCATCCCGACCCAAACCGCGTTCAGCCAGTCCACCCGTTGGCCCACGCTGGACGGCGATCGGGCTCAAGGCTGCATCCGTTCCATCGAACACGCTTACAGCCAGGAGGGCGGCCTGGCCATCCTCTATGGCAATCTGGCGCAGGACGGTTGCGTGGTCAAAACCGCCGGGGTCGATGAAAGTGTGCACAAGTTCACCGGACCGGCGCGGATCTTTGAAAGCCAAGACTCAGCCGTATCCGGCGTACTCGACGGCAGCGTGTTACCCGGCGATGTCGTGGTTATCCGCTATGAAGGACCCAAGGGCGGACCGGGCATGCAGGAAATGCTCTACCCGACCAGCTATCTGAAAGCCAAGGGTCTCGGCCAAGCCTGTGCCCTGCTGACCGACGGTCGTTTTTCCGGCGGCACCAGTGGACTGTCCATTGGCCATATTTCGCCTGAAGCGGCCTCCGGTGGAAATATTGCCTTGATCGTTGAAAATGATCCGATCGAGATCGATATTCCCAATCGGGGTATCAACCTGATGATCAGCGATGCGGATCTCGCGGCCCGTCGTGAGGCCATGAATGCCCTCGGCGCGCAAGCGTGGAAGCCGACCGAAGTGCGCACCCGCAAAGTCTCGCGCGCGCTCAAGGCCTACGCCCTATTGGCGACCAGTGCCGACAAGGGTGCGGTGCGCAACGCCGAGATGCTCGACGACTGATCGCATTGGGGTTTCGGTTGCTGTTTGCGCTGCGCGCGAGCAGGCCGGACCCGCGTCAGAAACACCAGTTAAGGCGGGATGTGCAGCACCATGGCACCCCGCTTTTTGTTTTTTTACACCGAGGTAGATTGCTTGAATCCCGTCCTCTTGAGTCCTGTCGCATTCAATCGCAACGTTGCGCGCCTACTGGCCCTATTCGCTGCTAGCCTGCTCGTGCTGGTCAGCGGCTTTAGCGGGTTCAATTGGTTGCGCTTCTCGCCCGAACAATGGCTCAGCGCGCACCTGCCTCCGAACACCCTGGTTTCGATCCACGCTCAGGCCGATCAGCAGCGCATGGGCACCGCGCTCAGTTGGCAGCAATTGCAGGTCGAATGGGACGATCGGTTTTTTACCGCCGAACGGGTCGAGCTGAACTTCAATCTGCTCTCAGTTCTGCTCGGTAAGCCCCGAGCCGAATCGCTGAGCTTCAGTTCACCCCTGCTCAGTTTGCCGCAACAGCCAGTGGATACCGCCCTATTGCGCTTACTCATTGCCTTGGGTGCACACCAGCTGACGATCACCAACGGCGCTATTGCCAACGGTCAGCACGAGGTGCAGCACCTGGAGCTGTCGATGATCCGTAACGGTGCCTTCGGGGAATATGCCGTGCAAGCCTCGGGTCAAATCGACAGTGGGCCGTTGAGTGCCCGGCTAAACTATTCGCTGCTTATGGGCCTAGACGGACAAGACCGACTGGTACTGGGTAAGAATCAATTCGATGGCCAGATCAACATCGAGAACTGGAGTGCTCGGCTAGCCGGTAAGATTAAGTCGCTGATTATCGCCGCCGATGGTGATCTTGAATTCAGCTTTATCAATTGGTCATCGGCCTGGCAAAACACTAGCGTCGCGGATCCGATCAAGCTCGATTGGGCTGGGGGCATCAGTGCCGGCACCTGGGCCCAAGAGCAGTTACAGGTGGCCAAGTTTGACTCGGCCATCGCCTATGTCGATGACCAAGATATCGGTCATACGCTCGCGATGCAGTCGAACGAGGCTCGGCTAAAAGACGGCCAAGTGGTCGGTCAGGTCGGTCTATCGCTATTGGCCAATTTCCCCGCGGGTAGCCCTTGGCAGAGTTACAACCTGGTGATGACCGGCACGGTCGAGGAGGGTGCCGCCCTGCTCGACTGGCGCGATCCGCAAGTGCTGTTGGCGACCATCGCCGCCAACCAAGAGCAGAACAGTCATCTGCTCACGATGCGCCGCCTGAGTATCGACCGGGCCGCCGGCCGCTGGCTGTTTGATGATGGTGACTGGACCGCGCAACGCGCCGAGCGCATCATCGGCGACTATGGCTTTGGCCGTCTCGCCGGCAACTGGCCGAGCCTGGAGATTACCGAAGCTCCGACCATCGCGGCGCAATTGCAGCCCCCACTCACCCTGATCGCGTCTGACGTAGAATATTTAAATGCATTGTTCAACCGCCTGGTTCCGTAAACAAAGTCTCGCCTGGTACGACCAAAACGGCCGTAAAACCCTGCCCTGGCAGCAGGGCAAGACGGCTTATCGCGTTTGGCTGTCTGAAATCATGTTGCAACAAACCCAGGTCACGACCGTTATCCCCTATTTCGAGCGTTTCCTGCTCGCCTTTCCGACCGTGGCCGATTTGGCCGCGGCTCATGAAGACGAGGTGCTGCATCTGTGGACCGGTCTGGGCTATTACGCCCGGGCACGTAACCTGCATCGAAGCGCGCAACAGGTGGTCCAGGAATGGGGTGGCCAGTTCCCGCAGCAAGCGGAGCAACTGATTACCCTGCCGGGGATTGGTCGTTCAACCGCCGCGGCCATCGCCAGCTCGGTATTCAATGTCCGGGCGGCCATTCTCGATGGCAATGTTAAACGTGTGCTGAGCCGCTTCTTCGCGCTACAAGATTGGCCCGGCACCCGCCAGTCGCAAGACCAGCTCTGGCTCTGGAGCGAAACCCTGACCCCAAGTGCCCGGGTTGCCGATTACAACCAGGTGATGATGGATCTTGGCGCACTGATCTGCACGCGCACTAAGCCGGCGTGCGAACGCTGTCCACTGGCGGCCAAATGCCTGGCCCGGCAAAGCGGGCAGACGGCAAGCTTGCCAGTCGCCAAACCGAAGCAGATCAAGCCGATTAAGCATACCCATCTGTTGATGCTGCAAACACCCGATGGCCATGTCCAGTTAAGCAAACGACCCAATTCCGGGATCTGGGGTGGCCTGTACAGCTTTCCGGAATTTGCCGACCTCGACGCGCTGGAGGATTTTTGCCAATCCTACAAGTTGGTCAAGGCGCTCGATGCCTGGCCGGTGTTCCGCCACAGCTTCAGTCATTACCATCTGCAGATCACTCCGGTACTGGCCGCGATACGTCGACCCTTGAACGAGGTGCGCGAGACCGAACAGCTCTGGTATAACCCGCTGTTGCGCCCTGACGAAGAACAGGCCGTTGGCCTGCCAGCACCGATCGCGAGCCTGTTACAAAAACTGGCACAGGCACTGTGAGCGCGATTGGGCAGGGGCTGCCAGCCAAAAGCCCACTCAAGGCCATTCTCCGGATTGCCATCCCGGTCAGCCTGCAGGCCCTCATCAGCTCATCGCTGAGCTTTGTCGATATCTATATGGTCAGCTCATTGGGCGTCAACAACATCGCCGCCGTCGGGCTGATCAGCAAGGTTTATTTCGTCTTTATTGTCGCACTGTTTGGTCTGACCAGCGGCATTTCCATCCTGGTCGCCCAATATTGGGGCTCCGGACGCAAGTTGGCGGTCAATGGCTTGCTCTTTGCCGGCCTGATGTGGGTCGCCTTAGTCACCGTACCGCTGGCCCTGCTTGGCTTCTTTGCCAGCCAACCGCTGGCGGCCTTATTGAGCCCGGATGCGGCGGTGGTGCAAATCGCTGACCTCTATTGGCGCTGGACCTCACCCTTTATACTGCTCACTGGCATCAGCATGGTCCTGGCCACCGTTCAGCGCTCGACCGGTGACAGCCTCTGGCCTATGGTTGCCTCGGTCATTGCCCTGCTCAGCAACACCGGCATGAACTACCTGGTACTCTTTGGCCCAATCGAGGCGTTGCGCATCGGCATGCCTGGGGTGGCGCTGGCAACCAACATCTCGCGCTTATTGGAAGTCAGCCTGCTGTTAATTGTGCTGATACGCCATCTGCGCCCGACCTGGGTCTGGCAACGTCAAGCCATCGCGCAAATCTGGCATCAAGGCAAGGTCCTGACAATTCAGGAAGCCCTCTGGTCGGCCGGTATTTTTGCCTTCTTTATTGTCTATTCCTATATGGGCCCAAATGAACTGGCGGCGATGAGCCTGCTGTCACCCATCGAGAACATGTTGGTTGATGTTTTTATCGGCTTTGGTGTGGCCACA
>Ga0209304_1000029_pt1 | contig 89431 bp, 107 predicted proteins | sample COGITO_mtgs_1004_4_FD_184789 | JGI IMG/M metagenome (GOLD analysis project Ga0209304, IMG submission 184789) | Pelagic marine microbial communities from North Sea - COGITO_mtgs_100423 (SPAdes) (version 2) | ecosystem: Environmental > Aquatic > Marine > Epipelagic ...
AGTTGCCTTGGTCTTGTTATTGCCTTTCCTAAGCACCCTTCCAATAGACTGGAGATTCCGAATTCTAGATTTGGATGGAGAAGCAAAAATGACATTGTGGAGATTTTTGATATTAATTCCTGTACTGAATGTTCCGTATGATGCAACAATAATCGCATTATTCTCTTGTTCAGTAATCTCCCTTACTTGTTCTCGATCCTTTGTATCTACTCCACCATGGACAAAAAATACTTGTCTTTCATCAACCGTATTATTATTTATCATGTGATATAGTGGCTCACCATGACCCTCAACTCTTGCAAAAAGAACCAAAGTATTTCCTTTGAGATCTAATGCAAGATTTCTTATGAACTTATTTCTGCGTTCATGATTGATAATATACTGAACTTCTTCTTCAAAGTTTTCAAACTTATGTGCTGGGTGCTTCAGTAGAAGTACATTGATATCCAGTTTAGCAACATGACCCTTCGCCATTAACTCTTCGGTACGAATGATTTTGTACGAAGCTCCAAACAATCCCTCAAGAACCCATTTATGAGTTTGTGTTCCATCAAGTGTTCCGGTAAAACCAAAACGATATTTTGCATCAGCAAGTTTAGACATTATAGATATTAATGACTTTGATTTAAACTGGTGTGCTTCGTCTCCGATAACTACGTTAAATCTTTCAAAATATTTTCGGGGGAGTTTGTAAATAGACTGCCAGGTAGTAATAATAACTTGAGAATCCGTTTCTCTTTCCTTTCCCGCATAGATCTTGTGACAATATGAACCTACATCCCAACCATAGTCTGCAAAGTCTTTATACATCTGCTCTACTAGCGAAGTCGTCGGAACGACTATCAGAATATTTTGTTTCTTCTCAACGTAATATCTCACAAGAGAATATATCATCAGAGACTTTCCAGAAGCAGTTGGGGATATCAACAACTTTCTATTATGTTTTAAAGCGTCGTATACTCCCTCAACTTGGTAATCTCTCGGAGAATACTTACAAATAGCATTCATATAATCTTTTACACCTTCCTTTGAGATAAAGTCATTCGTCTCAAAAGGAAGACCATAATACTTATTATCTACAAACTCATAAGTATATCCATGGTCATCACAAAACTTTGTAACCTTGTCTAACAACCCAACATAAATCTCTCCGGTTTGGGTATTAAATAATCTTATCTTTCCATCCCAGTATTTACTACGATACGAGGACATAAACTTTGCACCAGGAACCTCAAAGGTAAACTGGTCTGATAATTCGTAGTATACGTGAGGTTCTGCCTTAACCTGCAAATATACTTCATTCTTTTTTGATATAATCAAATGAGACATAACTCATAGGTTCACCTATAAGTATTTAGTTCATGCTGTCAAACTGATGTTCTAAAATAAGTCGATAAAAATTATCTCTCATCGCAATTAAGTTTAGTTGTTCTTGTGGTTCTCCACCAGACCATTTTTGAACTGCTTGTTTAAGACCTTCATGAATGAGACGGATGCCATGAATATTTACTTCAATATTATAATAGTTTCCTTCTTCTTGGTGCATTAGTTGAATCCTGATTGGAATTTGTGCCAGTCTATTGCATTCTTAATTTGGAAAGTTCTATTCGAAACTGTTTTAATAATTTCTTCTAAGAACTTGAGCATCACATCATAATAACGAATTTTGAGATCAATAGTATTTAACTTCTCATCGGCATCCATATACCTCTGTAATGCTTCTTTATCTCTAACTTTGTATGGGAATGGTTCTTCGGCATAAACCTCTGCTGTTGCCTTTCCTGTGTAGTAGTTGTATCTTTCTAACTTTATACGATTATAAGTTCCTCTCGCCTTCTCTCTCAAAAGAGTGATGGTATTGTATAAAGTGTAATATTTTGAATGAAGTTGTGGAACTTTTAGTGATTCATCATGTAGATTATCAGGGTCGATTTGGGAATCTTTTTCCCACATCTCCTGAATTTGATCAAGGTTCATAGAGGTGTTCTGTTATCAGCAGCTAATACATTGTACACAGTATACTTGAAAGTGACCTCTGCTGTAAAGTAGTTGATATCCGTATCACCTGCTTCAAAATCTAAAGAAGTCAAATATACTGGAAATAAATCTTTAAATTTTACAATAGCAACATCTCTAAAGTTACTATTTAAAATGTGAAGACTTCCATCACTAAATTGTTGTTTTAAATCTCTTACTCCATTAGCATCTGTTGTTAAATCTTTAAACTCTTGTGCCGTCTCTGGAGAACCTAAACCTGTCATCCAATTATGAATTGCCATATAGTTGACCATATTTTCGTCAACTAAAAATCTTAAGGAAAAATCTCCATAAGTAAGTTTATCACCAGGAATATCAATATCCTTAAGATAGGTTGGTTGAACTGCTGTTCCTAAACTTATATTGGGAATGCTAGCAGAGTTTGAAAAAAAATCAACCTTTGGTTCTTTTGCTAATGTAAATTTAAAACCAACAGGTGATAAAAAATTTCTATTTCCTATCTGCTTACCAAATGCCGTCGCCATTGTTTTATTTGTATTTAGATAAAAAAAGAGGGTCCGAAGACCCTCTGTAAAAAATATGTGAACCGTGGATCACATGAGGTTTTGAACTTTGACTCTTCTGTAGTAACGGTTTTTGTTGGTTTGGAGTCTTCCCAAACTCTCAGTAGTTCCTTCTGCGAAGGGGTTAGAAACGATACCGTAACGAGTCTTGAATCCGATTTTGGGCTGGAAGGTGTTCTCTCCAACTGCACGAACCATCTGAAGAGGAACGTAAGGGCAGTAGAACAGACCTGCGTCATAAGGTGAAGAACCTTTATAACCAGCAACATAGTACTGATCAGCAGAAACGTTTGCAGAATAAGGATCGATGTAGACCTTATACTTACCAGCAAGTACACCTGCGAAGGTGTTACCGGTGTCATCAACGTTCAGGTTTGCATTGAGTGCAGGGGTGTAATCAAGTACACCAGCCATGGTCAGTGCGGAAGCAACGTCTGCGGAACACAGAATCATGTTGCCCTTTCCTCTACGAGTTCTTTGTGCGATTGCGTTCGCATCTCTCTCGATTTGGAAAATAAGACCTTTGAACTTCTCAACAGACCAACGTCCATTAGAGTCAACGTCAAGGTCGAAAGTACCGGCAGTAGCAACATTCTGTTGAGCACCGGGTTCTGCAACCTTATAGATGGTTCTGATGACTTCTCTGTTGATTTCCGCAAGGATTTCAGTGGAGAGAATGTTGGCAAGTTCTGCCTCAGCATTCAAACCATGAATTGCCTTGAGGTCTTGTGCCAGTTCCAGAGAATACTCTGCTTTCAGAGCACGGGACTTAGCAGTAACGGTGACTTTCTCAATCGAGAATGCCATCTCGTTGAATGTCTGACCATCTCCAAGGCTTTCGGACATCGATGTGTCCATGCCCTGACCAACGCCATAAGCACCTTGGGTTTGAGCAGTTGGACTCAGAAGACCTGGATTGGAAGGATTACTTCCAGCAGCTTGTAAACCAGTAATTCCTAAACCAACGTTTGCTTCCTGACCAGCAACATATGGAGTAGCACTTCCGATTCCACTGTTAGAGAATCCAGTATCTGCTTCGTCGAACAATGCTTCGGTACCACCCTGGGTGCTGAAGCGTGAACGCATTGCGAAGATTAGTCCAGTAGGACCGTTCATCGGTTGAACACCTGCGAGGTCATATGCGACCAAGTTAGGCATTGCGCGTCTGATCAATGAGATCAGAACAGGATCGAAATTATCGATACTGGAACCGGTTGAGTTAGTAGGAGCTTCGGAAAGGAATTCCTTTTCTTCTCTGATTGTTCTTTCTTGATTCTCCAGAAGAACTGCGGTAACCATTCTCTTATGAGCATCATTGATGCCTCCGAGACCCTCATGGTTGAGGATAGGTGCCCACTTCTCCTGAAGGTATTCAGCATTGAAACCTTGCATTTGAATTTACCTTGTTAAAAATTTTAGTTTGATTTATAATTAAAAAATCACTTTTTAGAAACTCTGGTCAGAGTGTCGAGATAGGATTCCATTAGACCAGTAACTGGTTGTGCAATGGACTCTGAACTCTCGGAGATATTCTCTGAAGTGTCTCTTTGAGCACCAGCATTTTCTGGGAAATATGAATTTCTCAGGGTTGCTAGTTTCTCACGATAGTTGTCTTCACTATCAAACTCAACATTTTCGGCAAGAGAAGCGAGTTTATCCTTCTGGGAAAGTGCTAGACCTTCGCAGACCTCGGAGAAGATTACATCAGCAACCGACTCAGCTAATCTTTGATTAAGAGCAACATTAGATTTAATTTGCTCGTTGAGTTTATCTTCCATTTCATCTAATTTCTCTACCATTGCGGTAGTTACATCATATTTTTCTTCAGGGATTGTTACATAATGATCTTCAAAAAGACTTCTCATTCCAGTCAGGAATGATTCGGTCATTTCTGCCTTGAGACCTTGCTCAATTGCGAGTTGATTTTCAGAAATCCACTCTTCGGCAACATACTCAAGGTATGCATCAACTCTACTAGTTAGTTCTTCCTTAATAACGGAAACTTCTTCTTCGAGAGTTGTTTCGTATTGTGCCTTCAGTTCTTCTTGAACTTCGGCAACTTTTGTTTTGATAGCAGCTTCAAAAATGGTACGTGCTTTCTCTTGGAAGTCCTCGGAAAGTTCTTCACCGGCAAGCAGTGCTTCAACATCTTCTTCGATGTTATATTCTGCTTCTGGTGCTTGCTCTTCTTCGGATACAACTTCTTCTTCAGAAGTTTCTTCTTCGGAGACTACATCTTCGGCCGATGCAGTGGTCTCTTCTTCTTCGACTACTTCACCTGCAACTTCCTCTTCTTCCTTCATACCCTTAGGCATGGGATCAGCAGGTTTAGCACCCCTATTCACAATGTCTTTGACAGTTGCGATTTTGGGTTCTGCGAGTTTAGCAGAGTTGTCGTCTACTTTATAGTTTTCTGGAGTAGGGCCACCGAGATCTTCGTAACTGCCAGTTTGACCAGGGGTCGAAACACCAGAAGCATTGCTTCCGGATTTTGGCATTACCTCAGATGCAGCAGCTCCTTTAGTTACTACGTTTTCCATTTCTTGTAAATTGCTACCAACGGACATTTGATTGTATTAGATTTTTATACTAATATATTTATTTATAATTTAAAGATTTGATAAGAATTCGTTGAACAAGTTTAACTTATGTTCTTCGAGAACTTTTTGGTCAACAAGAGTGTTAATTCTCTTCTGAGTTCTTTCTGCGAGTTGCTCACGAAGAATTCCTCCTTCCCAAACCCACTCTTTTCCTTCCATAATTCCTGATACAAATGCATCGGGTGCAGAAGGATCGGCAACGATATCAGCAGCAGTTGCTAACATGAAATCTTCACCAACAACTTTTATACCACCACGGTCTTCTTTTAATGAACCAACACCACGAGAAGAAACTCCAAGCATCACACCTTCATCTAAAAGTGAAGATGCAATTTTACCCATAGGAGTATTAAGGATTTGTGCCTTACCCCTGAAATTACTACCCTCTTGAGTGAGTGAAGTAATCTTATGTGAAACACGGTCAAGATTTACTGTAGGTCCATCAGGATGACCAAGTTCTCCAAGAGCACGTCCCTTTTGGACGAATGCCTCATTATATCTTTTTACTTCACGAGAAAGAGTCTCCATAGGATACATTCTTTTATTACGATTTTCGAGGTCTGCTTGAAGGAAAACTCCTTCAATATAAAGTTTCTTATTAGAACCTTTACCTTCGGTAATAATCTTTACGTTTGAAATTTCTTCGGTGATGAGTTTCATTTGTATTAACCTGTAAATCCTACTTTTGATCCCAATACACCAGCATTTGCGGCAAACACACACTGAGTTGGATTTTTCTCAAGATATTCAACTGCACCTGTTGGTAAAGTAAAAGAACCAACCACGTCTCCACTTTGAGTTTCTACAACAGTTACTAAATGGTTGGAAGTATGAGTATTTACTAAACGAACAACAGTTGCTTGAGTAAAACTAGTTGCGGCACCAGTTGTTGTGGGCAGAGCTGCCTCCGCACCTTTACATAAAGTTCTTGCCATTACTCTTCCCCTTCGGAATTATCTTGCTGGTCATCAAACATGGATGCGCCAACTGTTGGACGAATAGTATTAATACGTTCTGCTGCTTTTGCATACAAAACATCTTTAATTCTGTCACTAATATCAGATGCCGACGAATCGGATCCGACTAAATTTACAATTTCTTCCATGAAAATTTAATATATGTATATTTTATATTTATATCTCGGCAGCTTTACCGTCTACTTCAGTCATGCCACCATCTACTTCAGGTTCCATCGGAACATCACCCATCATTCCCTGCTCACCTTCTTGTGGTAATGGTTCTCCAGTTATTGGATCCATTGCACTTGGATCGGGAATAATTCCATCTTTGATTTCTTGTTCAATTTGCTCATCCATTTCAACCATCTCTCCATCAGTCTGACGAAGAACTTTACTACGAACCCAATGAGTTGAATAATACTTACCAATATAAGGTTCAATAGTTGCAAGAACACCAAGTCTCTCATTCAACATCTCAGTTTCTTTCAGTTCTGCAAACTGATTATCATACAAGAAATCATATTGAATATGATCACTAATTCTATCCCAGTCTTCTACTGAAACAATGTTCTTAAGAATGAGTTGTGTCTTCAACATATCATTGAACATTTGAGCAAATCTCTTTCTCAAACGACCAACAAACTTAGCAAACTTAAGTTCATCTCTTAAAATCTCTGAAGAACGACCAAGGTTAAAACCACCATCGGCAGCAATTCTAGATTCTGGAACTCCAAGTGCTCTATAAAGTTTCTTTTGGAAATACTCAATATCAGCAAGTTCTCCTAAGTTTTGTCCACCAGGAAGAGTTGTAATCTCAGTTCCTCTACCTCCTTCTCTTCTGGGAAGCCAGAAATCTTCCATCATACTCATAAATTTACGATCATCACGAACTTCACCCGTATTTGCATCATATACAAGTTTGTTACGATAACGATTCATAACATCACGAAGATATTGTTCTGCCTTTACCTTAGGAAGATTACCAACATCAATGTAAAAAATACGACGTTCTGGTGCTCTTGATAATCTATAGATGACCAAAGAATCCTCAATCATTCTAAGTTGATTGAGTGCCTTGATTGCTTTGTGGAGATAAGAAAGAATATTTCCTTTGTTTCTATCTACAAGACCTGAAGTGCAGTATGTAATTGCATCTTTTGCAATTTTAGTTCCCTTATTTCCACCACCACCAGTTAAGTTTCCTGTCGGATATTGAGGTTTTGGAGTGTAAACAAAATACTCTTCAATTTCTGGAGCAATACCATTTTTCTGTTCATCACGACCAGCAATATTTGGTCCAATAACATTCTTATCTTGCTTCTTTTCTTGACGGACAAACCGCATCTTCATTGGATCAATGTACCTCAGCTCTTTAATTCCTTCCTGAGGATTTTTGAGATCAATTACCTTATGATAGTAAAGTCTTCCATCAACATACCAATTTCTAAAAATTTCGTGTGACTTCTTATCAAAATCTAGAATTTCTTTAATATACTTAAATTCTTGTCTGATTGCTTTCTTTAAATTATCCGTGGCATTTAAATTAGACAATTCAATTTCAATTGGAGAATCATAAAGATCACTCACAATTGCTTCATTTACAACATCTTCGATAGCACCATCCGCTTCTGGATGTAGTGACATCTCTCTGTATCTTTTGATTAAATCAAATTCTGTTCTATATTGTCCTTCAATATCTACATATGAACCATAAAATCCACTGCTAATATAGTTATCAACCCCATCCTCGTTATTCACGGGGACAGGGGAAACTACAGATTTGGATTTCTTTTCTGTATCATCAATAGAAAAACCAAAAAGTTTTGCCATATTATAAACTAACTTAGACTACTATTTTATTATTTAGGTAATATTTTCACCACCTGCTTGAGCAGCTGTTCCTCTAAATGCTTCCCAATAATGAACTTGCATTTCTACGGTAAACTCCTGAATAGTATCAGTTGTATCGTAACTCAAATCAATTGTAGAAAGATTAGTCGGGAAAATATCCCAGAACTTATAGGATCTTAGAAGAGAACCATCACGATCAAGTTGTTTAACAACAGCATCTTTTTGATATAGTGCTGGATTTGCAATTCCAGTTCCATCACTCATTTTGTTAATAATATTCATCCATTTTTCGAAAGCAGAACGAATGGAGAAATCAACATCATTCATAACCGTGATTGTCCAGGTTTCGAATGTTCTATCTCCAGCAATTTTAAGGATACGACCTCTAAAGGGAATATCAATATTTGCAATTGTAGAGGCAGGCAATGCTGCTGCCTTTACAAGAAATCTTGCTTTTTCTAAAACTTCAGATTCATTATCTGGTTTAGCAGCACTTGGAAATGCTAATTCAACTTCAAATAGATTGGGTCTTGCACCACCACCAGTCAGTTTACTTTTAAAATCACTGATAGTTCTTAATGGTGCGGTATTTCGTTGTTGGCGACTAGGCATTTTTTTCTTTTAACCTCTAAATTAAACGTTACCGATTACTTCATTAAATGAAACACCAGTTCTGGTGGCAACAAATGTAAGACCAATGAAGTTGATTGATCTTGCAGGTTTGATGAAGATTTCTGCCACAAACTCGTTATTATCTATAATTGCAGCAGTGTTATTTGTTTCATCGCAAATAACAACATAATCTTGAATACCTCGTTTTGCCTGAACATCACGGAGGAATGGTTCAACAATATTTACAAAATTGGTTCTTGTAATTTCATCGTTGAACTCGAAGAGTTGGTCCCTTGCGGCAGCAGAAATTGAATCCTCAAGGAAGATAAACAATCTACGAACGTTAATACGATCAAACGCTGATGATTTTGCAAGTGCAGTCTTATCTCCAAATAGTGTAATACCACCACCGGGTGAAACAATAACTGGATTGATTCTTGCGGAATACAACCGATCTCTTTGTGTTTGAGAAGGATTATAAGTCAGTTTAACTGCATTGAGAACTGCACCTCTTGTAGTTCCAGCAGGTGAGAACCATGGGAAGTTATCAATATCATTACGAGCACAAATACCGGCAATGTCTCCATTTAATGGGATATAACGGAAGGTGTTTGCAAATCTATCATACATGTACTTATATCCACTATCAAAGATTGCATAAGATGATGATGTTAGTGGTGAGAAGAATTCTAATATATTTTCAGTGATAGTTTCATCATTATTAACTGTAACAGATCCTGCAGCAGTATCAATAATGAATGCTTTTCTATATGGAGAGATAAACGCAAGAGAATCTTTTCTCAGATTAGCAACTGCAATTAATTTATTTGCAAGTGCCTGTGCGGTTTCTTTTTCATAATTTGCAGATCCCATCATGAGGAAATCTACTTTATAATTCTCTGTGTTTTCAAATAAACTATATCCGGCAACTAATTTGTTTAGATCGACCGAAAGTGCTCCACTACCACTGATTGTAGACCCTCCATCATAATTCTTACCACCTTCCATAACACCATTGGATTTACCAATAGTCTTAAAGATAGTTCCTTCTGCTTCTTTGTCCCAACTTCCTCCAGTAACTGGAGTAAATCCACCGGCAGCAAATCCGATATCAACAGTTCCAGATGGCTCATCACCACCAAAAACAAATGCTGAATTTGTTTTTAGATAAGATCTCCAATAAGAAGGTGATCCTGCAGAATATTCTGCATCAGTCGCTTTGGAAAGATTAAGATGTTTTTCAAGAATTGTTCCTGCATTTCCAGTAACTTTACCATCACCATCAATAATTACAACATGAACCTCATCAAATCTTGCTCCTCTATCAGCAGCATATTGTGAAGTTCCTGGTTTATCTCCAACAGTATTCCAAGGTTGAGTTGTAGTAACTGTCGATCCACCAACGGTTGAAGTAGAAATTGCTACCGTTTGTTGTGAGAACCAATCCTGTCTTGCAGTATATGCAGTAGATCCAAACGATGCTGCTGTAGAAGCAGTATGAATTGCTACATTTCCAGTATTAGTGAATGCAAAAACTCCACCCTCCTGATAGTCTTTAGCAGTTTCAGTTGCTCCATCAACTTGTGAAAGAACTTTAACACTGATTTGTCCAACACCAACTTCGGTAATCATACCTTTAAGGTGTCCAGTAAGTGCTGTTGTTGTTCCTGCACCAATATCAGTTTTTCCGACTAAGGTTTGGGTAATACCCATTCCAACTGCAATATTAGAAGCTCCACCATTGATTCCTGTAGTATCAATTCCGGTAAGAACCTGATCTGCCTTTGCGTCGATAATACCGATTCTAATTCCATCTGCCCAAGATCCTGGATTCTTGGAAACAAATGTTTTACCGGTAATTACATTATCATCGTACTGAAGTTGCTCATAGTGCTCAATACTTTTAATTTTAATTGAACTTCCTGTACCAACAAAAGCATTCTGAAGATGATCATCATCTGCTCTAACAATTCTCATCTGAGAACCATATGCAAGATATGATGAAGCAGTGAGCCAATGCTCATAATGCTTATCATTACTATATGGTTTTCCAAAATTATCAAGTAAACCCTTTTCCGATCCTACTATTGTCGGAAGTTCGACAGGACCTTGTGCAAAAGGAGCAACAAGTCCACCAACTTTCGCAGAAGATGGATCAATTCTTCCTATAGTAAGATCTACTTCCCTTACCCTAATTCCAGGAGATGCTAAATTTAATGGCATCTTGTTTGTCCTCGCATCCAAATTTATCTAAAAATATTTATGAAAAGGGGTATTTTCAGTGGGGAAACCATGCGTGATATTTACCAATCTGGATATTCCCATACAATTAATTTCTTTTTTTCTTTTTTATTGACTCTTTTCTTTGTACATACTTTACATTCATATGAATATGCAGATGGTAATGTTCCTCTATCTTTTCGAGTCAAATAAAAATCATCAAGTAAACTTTTGACTTCTCCACATACTCTACATTTGCGATCAAAAAATAATAAATGTTCTAGTTCTATCTCATCATCAATGGACATTACCTATAGTCCCACATATATGAACGATCACCATACTCATCTGCATACCATCTATCCCCCGAATCATCTACAAAAGTTGTTTCACCATTAATTCCATCCTCAATAAATCCAAATGGAGCCATGTCCTGATCAATTTGATTTTTTTGCTCTTCATATATTCTTTTTCTTACATCATTCTCTGTCATCTCCTTAAAATATTCTTGTGCTACTAACCAGGAAAATATTACAAGACACATTGCCAAGTCATCATTACATCCTTCTTCTGCCTCAAAAGAATTTCCTTTTTGTGAAAACGTAGTTAGTTCTGATATAATTTCATAATCAGATGCAAGTAATTTATCATCTTCTACAAGAGTTTTGAGATTTGAACATCCCAATTTTTTAACTGCCGAAGTTGTGCGAACTCCAAGTTGAGTTTTTTTGCCAGAGAACCCTGTTCCCACTATCTGTCCATTTCTACCTCTCATAGTTGCCATTAAAATATTTTCATATTCTAAATCATATTGAAGAATACTAGCAACTTGATCACCAATATCATTAACCTCTATCAATAACCAGGATTGATTATAACCTTTTGCTACATCAAATATGATATTAGGAAATAGCATTGGTTTGATTTCATTATTTCTATATTTTGCAACTACCTTATAAGGAAACTCTGTGATATCAAAAACAATAAATGCTGAATAGTCATTACCAAGTCCACGAGCAACGTCAACTGTAATTAGATAATTATGATCCTCAATAGGATTTTCATAAACATCTAATCCGGCATTTCTTTGTATTGGATCTTCATATACTAAAGTTTTGAGTTTTGATGGGTTGATAAGTGTATTAACAGAACCTAAGAACTCACATTCAAACTCAACCCGAAATTGTTGTTCCGATGTGTTTGCAATTGTTTGTTCTTTCCAAACAACATCTCTACCGGGAACTTCTGACCAGTGAACCTCTGTAGGAATATATTCGTTTTTATTTCTTTCCGCATCATGCCACATACGGTAGAAATGATTCATACCGTGTGGTGTGGATACAATAATTACCTTTGTGCTTTTACCAGAAGTAATAGTAGGATAAACAGATGCAAAGAAGGAGTCAGCGACATGATTGGGGACGAATGCGAATTCGTCGAGAAATAAGATATTGAACGACATGCCTCGGACAGCACTCGCAGATGTAGATGATGCCAATATCTTACTGCCATTTTCGAGTTCTATATTTCCTTTATTCCATACCAGAATACCTTGCTGCATCCATTTTGGCAAGTTTTCGTATGCGGTTGATAATCTTGCTAACAATTCTCTAGCAGTAGATGCTTTGTTTGCCAGAATACCAATGTTTACACTGTCATTGAAAAGTGCATAATGTAAAAGATATGATACCACAGTAGTAGACTTACCAGTCTGTCGTGGCATCTTGCAGATATTAAATCTATTGTTGTGAAAATTATGAATTAATTTCTCTTGAAAATGATATGGATGAAATTGTGTCAAACCTTCATCAAGAGAAACAATTTTAATATAATTGTTTGCAAAATAAACTGGATCTTGTTTACATTTTAGAAACTCAATAATTTGATCCTCTGTAAACTCAATCGGAGTATTTGCTTTTTTTAATAATGGATTACCAAGATATACGTCACTCATAAAATCAAATTAACAATTCCAAGCTCTTAATGATTTAGACAATCTATCATCACCAGTATTATTGGAGGGTTTTTGCCTCTTCCGCATTCCCTTCATTCTTGCACAAAAACTTTTCCTACGAGGATTGCCAACTTTTTTACTAGGTGCTTTCAGATCACTACCAGGATTTTCTCTTTCATAAGACTTGCGTCCTTTTTCATTGAGTCCTCCAGACTTACTCTTACCTGATTTTTTAGTCCAGGCAGCACCTTCTCCAAGTTCACTCTTCCAATCAGATTGTTCAAATCTTACCTTTGGTTTTAATTTTTTCTTACCATCAGGAGAAGGAACAAACACTCCAGTTTCTGGAGATTTCATGTCTACACTATCAATATCACCATCCACATCAGCATCAATTCTTTTTGTTGCCTGAATTGCAAGTTTCTTCAAGTTACCACCACCAATTCTAGATTCTTCTTTTTCTTCCTTCATTTTTTCACGTTTTGCTTTTGCCTTAGCAAGTAATCTTTGTTTTGCTGCTTCTCTCTCATCTTTAGGAATAGGAGTTACGGCACCAACTTTTTGATCAACATCACCAACATCATATCCTTCCTTCTTCACACAGTTGTTATAAGTTTTACCAAACATCTTTTTGGTTCCTTTCTTCTCATATCCCTTCCAACACTTCTGTCCCTCATCAATCTGTTCTTGCCCACCTTTGATGGGTTCTGGTTTGATAATATCAACGAACTCATATTCCATTGCCTGAAAATCGTTTCTCCAATCAGAATACTCTACAGACTCTGACTTATTTCCCCAGTTAGCAGCACCAACCTTACGGCACTTTACAAGTGCTCCGGAAGCATATGCAGAAGGCCATACAGAATAACGTGACTTAACCTTCTTATAACAGGCATCTTTTTCACCTGCCTTTTCTATTACAGTTTCTTCAGTCTTCACGTTGATTGCCTTCCCTTTTCTATCTGGATTTGGATCTTGACGTTGCTTTCTATTAAATGCTTTTTTCTCTTCCTTATCATCTAAATTTGCGGCCATTTTGCTGGATCCACATTTTGGTTTTGTGGTTTGTCCTGGTTGTTTGGCACAGGGTTTTCCGGCATATTTACCACCCAATTGAACCCAACCAGGCTTGCCATCACTAGACCTACTCTTGCCAAACCAGTCACGCAAAGAACTATCACCACTTTTCGATTCACTTACTCCTCCACCATTTCCACCATTCCCATTACCATTACCATTTCCACCATTTCCATTACCGTTTCCATTATTATCACTATCTTCTCCAGATTCTTCTCCGTTTTCTTTGCGAAGATATCCACCAGATGCAACACGATATCCTAATGGAATTCGTTTACACTTTTTATCAGTATAACAGTAATAATATCCTTGCTTACACTTTTTCATCGATGAAAAGTAGTCTATTCTTTATTATTTAGAAAACCTTGCTTGAGCATTTTTTGAAGTTCTGATGTAGAACCAACAAAGACTGCATTATTAGTAACATTATTTGTGGTTTTTTTAGTTTCGTCTTCTACATCCTTAAGTTTCTTCTGCAAGTCAATCAATTTATCAGTAGTATCTGCAACACTCTTAATCAACTGCCCTGCGACCTCGTATGCCCTTGGACTGCCTCCTTCCCCTGCTACCTCCATAATGCCGTTGATTGCCTCCTGACCCTTCTCTATAAGGGAGTAGAGGTTCGCACGACTATAAACATAATCCTTCTCTATATCATCATCCTTAGATTTTATAATCTCTGGTTTTTTGATTGGTTTTGGCTCCACAATATCACTATCAATATTCAGAGCCTCATCGATTGAATCATAATTATTATTCATAACAATCAAATATCCTCTTGTCTAGTAGGACTATACTCCTTAGAATCTGGTAAGAAAGACCATTCTTCGGTAAATCCAAAGTCATCACTTGGATCTGCGGTAATTGGATCGACAGAAGCAACATATCTCATTTCACGTTTTGCGGTCTTTGTATCTGTGCTCGAAGAAATATCAGCTTGAACCTTACGAATAAGACCTTCGGAAGTTTCAGCAATAGAACCGAACAGATAAGTTTTAGCAGTAAATCTTAAAGTATAAATTAATGCTCTTCTCGTTTGGAATGATCCTTCATAATCATCTTGAAAATCAATACTATCGAGAACAATTGGAATATCTCTTTTCTCTCCAATAGAACTGGCTAAATCTACAGTCAAATTAAATGATGGTTGAAAAAATGGAAGTATCTGCTCAATAATTTGAAGAGCATCATCATTTAACTTACTGAAAATATTAAGTTCAAATCCAATATTATATGGAACCGGCATAAAAACTTTTTTTGTTTTATTATCAGTAGTATCGTTTGCCTTAAATGTTTGAGTAACTCCAGTTTTTCTAGTCGAATCATATTGAATTGTGGTCATCTCAAATGACATTCTAGGAAGAGTAATTGCAACAGATTTTGTTAATTGCTCTTGCTGTTCAATTTTTGCAAGAAATTTTTGCATTGGTCCATAAGAAAGACCAACTTTTGTTTCATCTAAAATGCTACCATCTTTCTTTGTATGTCTAATAGAAATATCATTAAACAACGTTCCAAAACTAATAATAGTTTTTCTTATAATTTCGTGATAAAAATATGTTCCTAGCATTAATAAGTACCAAATGGATTTGATTCTGAAAAGTCTAATATATTGTCTGCTCCTAATTCAAATTCTTCATTCGAATCATATGGATTATCATAACTTTCTAAATTATGTTCCTTGACAACATATGTAGCTGATGAAATTTCTCCCACAATAGTTTCACCAACATAAAATTTTCCCGTATTCAATGAAACTCTTAAGTTGACTGGTGGATCTATTGTGCTAACAGTAGTATCTCTTCTAAAATCTCTAACTACTGCTGTCAGACCTGATGTCTGTCCAGTAACCTTCTCATTATATAAGAATGTACCGACACCAACAGTAGAAAATGCACTAAAAGATACTTCCGGTGCTTGCGTATATCCAATTCCTGGATTCAAAATTCTCAAAGATTCAATTTTATTACTAGAATTGATTGCAGCAATTGCTGTTGCAGTAATTCCTACACCAGGACTACCAATAACAACTTGAGGAGTAGTCGCATATCCCGCTCCAACATTGGATACAACAAGAGAATTGACACTAAACTGAGTTCCTCCAACTGAACATGTAGCAGTTGCTCCTGTGCCACCACCACCACTTATTGTTATTGTAGGTGGGGATGTATATCCACTTCCACCATTGGTTAATTCTAATCTAAGAATAGATTGGACATTTAATATAGAAGTCGTTACTGCTACTGCCGTTGCCGTATTTACTCCTATATTTGGACTTGAAAAGGTTACCGTAGGAATAGAAGTATACCCACTACCATCATTATTTAAGAATATTTCGCTAATAGCATTATTACTAATTGTTGCCGTTGCAACAGCAGTAGCAGCAATTCCTGTAAGAACAATGGTCGAAATATATCCTTCGTCTTCTACAGTATTGTCAACTTCTTCAATATTAGTATCGACAAGTTCATTTTCATATTCATAAAGTTCGCAACTTAACTCATAAACATAATTAGTTCCCAATTGATAAAATGGTTTTTCTGATTCAACTCTTTTAATCTCAAATAATCTTTCACCAAGAGGAAAATAGATCAGATCACCTTCTTTAGGTCTAGCAATCAAATCTGCAAAGTCATATTCTAAAATTAAACCATCTTTAATACCTGCAGATATGCCTTCTAGAAATGGTGCAATGAATTCTTGATATCTATCTCTTGAGATAGTTAAATTTATTTCATTTTTTAATCTCAATCCAAACTTTGTCATGATGTCACTATCGGGAGCATATCCATCATAATTATTCAGATATGCTTCTATCAGAAAACTATCATCAAATTTTGACGATTGTATTTCTCTAATAATATCATCGGTCTTAAAAATTTTTCTAGGAAGATAATAAACTTCTATACCATAAATTTTTAATTGCTCATTTATTATATCTTGAACAAGAAATTGTTCATTTGTAGATCCTTGAAGAAAAAATGGATTTAATGCCATACTAATTATCCAATAAAATCAAGAGGTGGTAATTCATATTCAGAAGACATCCTCTGCTTTATATCTTCTAATTCTCTTTGACCATCTTCAAATATTGCACGGCCATTGAGTTCAATTCCTCCTGGAAGTTTTACTCCCTGAAATTTAATTAAATTTTGTCCCCATTGTTTCTTTATTAATGCAGTAAGATACTTTTTAACAAAACTATCATTATAAACTTGAGAAAAACTTTCAGGATCAAGTGCTCGATAGCATTCGAGAACAAGATATGTATCTTTAGATTGTGCTCCCCAATCAATATCTAGATACAATCTATCTTGCCTTTTATTAAATCTTACCTGTTTTTCTGTCGTCAGTAAAAAATCAATATCTTCCAAATAAGATTTGGTCATTGCATATGTTAGTAAATCAACTGAATTGAAATAATAAAGATCATTCAAAAACAATTGATACTTAATACTAAACATTCCCCCGGAGATTGTGCTAGTATCAAACTTAAATATTTTTTCAACTCCTATAACAGAGTTTGGAACTTGAATATAGTTTGAAGTCTCATAAAAATTAAATGTTGTTGTTCCAAAACCAACAACATTTGCAGTTCCGGTTGTTGTTACAATACCTACTCCATCTGTTCCCTTGGCTCTTCCTCTATCAATATCATCTTGAGTAATTTTATACTTAAGATACATTTTCTCAACACCATCATAATGTCTTTCATTAAAGTATTGAATAGTATCATCAACTAAATCATCAATCTGCTCATCAGCTACATTTATTTCTAAAACTGGTGCTCCAAGTTGTCTTAGGCAATAATCAATAAGTCCTTGTCTAGTGCTAGGTTTTGCCATCAGTAAGATCCTCCATCAATTACCGAAGTCCAAGTAGGAATTCCTACATTGTTAGTTGTTAATACGAAATAACTTTCGGTTAATGCATTTTCCGTACTGGCAGCACCAATTAGTTTTCCAGTATTATCAAAATAAGCAATTCCATTTGGTCCATCATAATCGTTAGCATCATAATATAAACCTTCAGTAACACTTGCAAATCCGGTAATTATTACATTACCTTCAATATCAATATTACTATTAAAATCTAAATTTCCATTAAAAGTAGATATCCCAGAAACAAATAAATTGGTTGTAGTTACAAGACCAGAAAATTTCCCGTCTCTCCATCTTTGTGTTGTAATACCAATATCAAAAGTATTATCGACATTTGGAACCAAATTAGATACAAATTCTCCACCAACATCAATATCGTCAGTAGAAGAATCTCCAATTCCAATTGTGCCACCTCTAAATGTGGCATTTCCAATAAAGTTCGAAGTTCCGGCAACTTCTAGATTAGTACCTACATATAAATTATCATCTACATATAAATCACCTCCAGTAGTGGTAATACCACCAGCAGAAGCAAGAGTTGTAATTCCTACAGACTTGAACGTTGAATTTACTGTTAATCCATTTAAGATGTCAACAGCAGCATTAATATCTAAATTAGAAGAAAATGTTGAGACACCAGCAACTTTTAGATTTCCTCCAATATTTACTGCTTTACCAATTCCAATTCCACCATCAACAACCAAAGCACCACTCGTTGGTGATGAAGATTGAGTAGTATTTGAAAATGTTGCAATACCAGTAATATTGAGGGTTGACGAATCAATCGTATCCGTCATATAGAAGGATTCTGTTGCCAGATCCCATACCAAAATCATTCCATCTCTAGTTCTTAGAGTGGAATTTACATCAGTTAAATTTAGTAATCGTGTTGGTGGAGCAGAAGCATTGGATAAAACACGGATTACATTTTGAGAACCAATCCTGTCGTTGATATTGGGCATTACCTAGTGACTCCCCCTCTTATTAGTGCTGCACCTTCCACAGCTTTAAATTCTTTTCCAAAATTTGTTAATTTCACATCAAAAACATATCTGCCAGGTTTTATATTAACAGTTTGTGATGCATTCAATGAAATAGAAATAATTCCTAATTCGGGACTAGTTATTGACGATGCAAAAGATACAGATGTTGTAGAACCATAATGTTTTCTCAGTTTAGCTTCAGCAGAAGCACTAGTCAATATCAATGGAGAATTTGTTCTGGTATCTTCTAGTTGAAATGAAGTATCAAAATCAAATCCTTGTTCGATAACAATATTTGATACATAAACAGCCATTATTTTATGTTGCTAACATACCTTTAGATATTTATATGAATTATTGATAGTAACTATTTACTCAAGAAATCTTTGAGTAAATTTTTTATTTCTTCAATATCTTTTTTCATTTCATCTAACTCTTTTTTACGTAAATTTTTTTGTGCTAAAGAATTTACGTATTGATTATAATTGGCAGTGTCGCAATTTATAATACTGCCAGTATCTTCATCTCGATATAGATTTGAATATCCCTTTACTTTTATCATCTTAGTGCAATTACTCTAAGGTCTGCTAAACGAGGTGCTTGTGCCTGATTTGAACTATTCATTACAATTTTGATACCATATCCAGTGAATAAATCTAAATTTTCAACTGTAAATTCATATTCTAAAAATTCTCCATCAAGACTTGCTTTAACTTTTGTGTCCGGCAATCCACTATTTTTAGATTGATCAACAACTAAAAATCCTTCAGTAGTCTCTTTCAAATTATTATATCCTGGAAATAGTTCATAAGATTGACTAATTTCACTAGAATCTGCTTTTATTGTAGTATAAAGAACTCTAAAATCAGAATCTCCTGGTCTTTCTGCAGCAATAATAACTTTTAGTCCAGAAGCTGGATTTTTAAGAGTGTTTATATTTGAATAATATACAGAAGCATGTGGATCGAATAATATTGAATTGACACGACTGTCACTGGAATAATCATCAATTGGATTGTTTAAACGAGATAGATTAAATTCTGTTCTTGCTTGATTAAGATCAAGTATTGGAGATAATGCACTATTAGGATCATTAGAATTAAATACGATTGCAGTAGTAAACGATTTCTTTCTTGGTAAAGAAGTCAAATATTCATTTTGATTTGCTTCTGATGCAACCATTCTTACCGAATTTAAAGAGTTTAATTCATTTAATTGAATTTGTTGATATCCACTATCATTAAACGAAACCTCATTTCCACTAACACTTGTTGCAGTTACAGTTCTGATTTGTCCAGTTACAGAAGTTGTTGAACCTGGTGTCAGAATGCCATATATTGGATTTACTGCATCATACATTATGTTTTGGGAAGCAGTAACATTATCCCCACCAATTAATTTTTCATCATTGAATGATAACTGGGGATCTCCTGCTGAAGATCCATCATTCAATCTTGAAGTTCCTTTATTAGATGACCTATCAATTCTTACATGATAGCTATCAATATCTACTGGGGAAGCAATAGAGGTTGTTATCCCATTAACTCTTCTTAATGAAACTCCACCAAATTCATATTTTTCTACATCCGTATCTATAAAGTGATTGATTGCAATAGTATTATCAATTCCTCTACCATTACTACTAATATTTAATATTCCGGATCCAACACCTTCATATTTGATAACTTCATTTCCAATTTTTACATATCCTGGATATGATCCAGAAACATTTTTCCCTTCAAAAGTTACGAAGTTTGATGTAGAAGCAACACTAATAGTAGATGTTTGATCAACATTTAGTTGGGAACTTAATACAGTTGTCGGAACATCGGATTTAATATTATCTACTACCAATTTATTAGTAGTAGAATACATTCCATGATTAAAATGATCTACCTTAAAATAATCACCAGAGTAGACTCCACCATCTGAAGAGGAACTTAAAATATTTGTTCCTGCAGCAGATACAATTGTAGAAGCATCACTATAATAACTAACAGCAGCACCTACAGCAAATTCTTTTCCACTACCACTACCACCAAATTGACCTTGAACATTTGAAAGATATAAAGTATTCAATCCTGATATTCCAGCAATTGTAACTGTAGCATCTCTACCAGTTTGTTTAGATGTTGTTGAAGTTTGAATGCCAACAACATCTCCAACTTGATATCCAGTTCCAAAATCAATAGTAGAGTGTCCAACTCCGGTAATAACTCCACTTGAATTTGTGTCTATAAGAAGTTTAAGATTTTCACCTTTTCCGGATACATTGTAAGTACTCACTATTTGATTACTAACACTTGCCGGATAATTCGCACCTGCATCTGTGAGACTAACACTACTAACAGAACTTCCCTGTCCAACAACAATAGCAGATCCTCCATTATTATTGACTCCGGCAAGTTTTCTGCCAACAGTTACAATACCAATAAAATTAGAATTTGTTGTTGTAACAATGCCAATTTTTCCTGTTTTTGGAAGAATAGTAATAGGATTATTATTTAACTTTCTAATATATCCATTACTTTCATCTAGTGGTGGGTTATAAAAATATACGGACCCTGTTGTTTGAGTAAATTCTGCTTTGTATAATTTAAATTTAAGATCTTGGTTTTGATCTGTTGTCCAAATAGAACCATTTTGAGATTTAAATAATGAACCAAGAGCAAACTGTTGAGTATAGATTACCTGATCAACATCTGGAAGAGATTGTGTATTAATAGTTTTTTCTCCCATAACTGCAGACCATACTTCATATTCATCACTTTGTGCAGAAATTAGAACAATCGCATATTCTCTTCCTGGTGACAGGAAAATAGGTTCTGGAAACTTGACATTAGTTGCAATTTCTCCAGTATCTGATGTTTGAATGAGTTGAGTTTCAACACCATTTTCATCAACAGATCTAGGTCTAAGAGTTACTGATGAATTACCAATAACTTCTAACGTAGGAGTTCCTAGTAATGTAGATCTAACTTGAACTGTAACAGGTGCAGTACCACTATCAATAGATGCAAAGTATATGTCTACAGAGGTTAAAAATACTCCATTCACATCATCTTCAGTATCAATATCAGATTTAACTTGAATATTTCCACCAACAGTAAAGGTTTGAGCAAGAGGATCAAAATATGCTACCTCAACACTTCCCCCACTAGTTGCATTTACAGTATTATTAATCGTAGTAGTTGTAGTATTTGTTGTTACCGTAGCTTGGAAGTTAATTAAGGTTGCATTTGCAGTATAATTTGTTTCCGCAAAAGAAACGGAATTACTTCCAGGCAATCCAGGGGTATTTGTAGAACTTGATGTAAGTTTATAAGTTTTTGTTCCTGTGGATATTCTTGTTGAAGGTCTTGGTGTTGCATTTGGATCTCTTAAGAAAAAAGATCCAATAAGATCTCCATAATTATCTGATATTAATCTAATATCTTTTACAAATGCAATTGCTTGGCTAGTTTGTCCCACCAACTGCATTCCACTTTCAAGATATCCAAAAAAGTCCCCTTGAGAATTTTGTGCAAGTGCTGCGGTATCTACATTAAGAATTTTTGATGTTGAATTGTAATTGTTGGATATGGTAGGATTATTTGGATTATACGGATTCTGATTGTAAATTGATGTTGGTGAATTAAAAGGTCCTAATTTATGATTCGGATTACAAACTCTAAATCTTATTCGTTCTTGACCATTAACAGTTCCAATTACAGTTTCTCCAATCCTAAATGCACCGGAAGAACCATTTCCAGTAAGTCCTTGATTATCAGAAATTTCAATTAGTTTAGGAACCAAATCAACAGCACTATTACCATCCAGAAATTGATAAAATCTGGTGTTTGGTTTGAGATTAGAAGCATTGAACTCAACATTTCTAGACCTCATAAATTCTTCATCAGGTGTACCAACCACCTCATTGCGAATAAATGTATCTACAGTATCAAAACTATCACTTGCAGTGCTACTAGCACTTGTAGTGCCACCAAGTGCCCCAGCAAAGTTTCTAAGTGCATTAGCTACTCCACCACCACCACCTCTAAATCTTGGAGCTAATGGAACATTGAAAGATCTATTTTGAGTAAGATTTAGATTATTGACAAGATTGACTTCTTGTGTAAAACTATTATTTACATTCACATCCTGCAATTGAACTGTTCTAGTCCAACTATCAACCTCTGGTTGTAATTTAACCACTCCATCATAAATGACAATATTGAAAGGGTTTACATTTTCTACTTTAGTTGCAAATGGTTGTTCTAGCCAATCAATTTCGTTATATGCAAGAGTTAATGCTCGACCAGTTTTTTGAATAGAAGAGTCTAATAAAATTAAATTTTCATCATTTAAATCTAGTTCTTGTGGTGACAAGTCATCTAAAGTTGCTACTAGTGAATCTAATGAATTTCTACTAATGTTTGGATTTAAAGTTCTAGTAGATTGATCAACCAAAGTTGTTGAAAGAAAGGTATCAAACTTAGAATTGTCGGAAAATGAGTCAACAAAGAAACCACTTTTAAATCTATCTCTACCTTCAGTATCTTGAATTCTCAAAGTGTTTGCATTTATTTCTAGAAGAGATAATGTTGTTACTCTTTCTAAATTTTCAACTCTATCTTCAATAATACCAATGTCTCTCATCGTGTATCTTCTATTGTCAGTTAAGACAATACCAGCATTAGATGTATTATAAAGATACGCAGGATATGCAATTGTTGCAAGTTCTATGAAATCCCCTCTCTTGCTAGGTGGTTTTGGATTTTTTGAGGAAATTCCTTTTTCAACAACAAAATTGCCAAGAATATCCAAATAAACTTTGTCCATTCTTGGAAGATAAAAACTTTGACTGACTATTGCATTCTCTTTTGGTGCTAATAATCTTAATGGAGAAGTATTAAATGCCGAAGTTCTAGCATTAAAATCATATGGTGATTTATCAGTTGTTACTGCAGGATTAAATATTGCCACTCTAGGTCTAAAGTCTAAAGTATCTGTTGCTCTAATGGATCCTCCAATATTTGGAATATCTTTAGAAAATCTTTCTGCATCATAACTATCGACGGTAAATACATCTCCAGAATCATCTGTTGGAACTGTATAGTGATCAAAAACTATTAATAAACGACGAGATGGTTCATGAATATTTTTTCTTCTCTCAATTCTTGAATAATCGTAATATTGATTTTTCTGTCCTCTGTTTAATACATATGATCCAGTTATATCATTATAATTGCCCTTTGTTATAGAATCAATTTGAGAATTAATTTTTGATTCCTCAAATACTACAGATTCACCTACGGAAAATTTGTTTTCGTTTAAATAAATAACTCCCAATTTATTTGTACTTCCTGACGAAGGAGATGTAGTGTTATTAGTAACAATTCTGGCTACAGTATTACTTTTAGTCCCTATAATATTTTCACCAATTAATGCATTTGCTCCAACATTTGATATGACTGGAAAATCAACTATATCTAAAGTCGGATTGGATTCATTTAGAGATTCATAAATTGAAAGAACCTTCACCACATCGGGATAATTTAATGATATTTCTTCGTCCTGAATTCTCAGACCATAATATTGATTATATGTTAACCCATCATTTTTAGAGGTTACGGCATTATTTCCAGACTCTTTTAATTTTGACCCATTTACAGATAAAATTCTACTTCTACTGTAAGTTTTAGTTTTACTTTGAATATTATTTTTCACTGCTGTTACATTAACAACAGTATCACTATTTGAAAGAGTGCTGTCTAAACCTCTAATAGTTACTGTATTTCCACTAATACTGAATGCATCCGAAGTAATCGTTCCTATACCTCCTCCACTATATCCAATACCAAATCTCTCTTGATCAAAATTAACCCAAGATACATCGCTAATACCACTAATATCACTAGTATTGATAGTTATAGTATTGTCAGAATTATCAACATCTTTTCCAATTAACTGTTCAGTAATGAATAATTGAGAATTAGAAAGATCAATACTAGAGGCATTCGGTTCTACTAAGGGTGCAAATAATGTTCCAGATCCTCTTACTATTGGTGCTCCTAAAAATCCATCAACTTGAATATTTGATGTTGGAAGTGTTCCATTAAATACTCCAGCAACACTTGATAGTGCAGAAATTTGAAATGATAATGCATCGGTTGCAATACTAGATATTCTATTAAAATACTCTAATGAAGAACCAGATTGTTGATATCTGATCACAGTATCAGTTCTAATACCAACAAAAGTTCTACCTGGAGAAGTTACTGTAGAGATACCTCCCCCAGTTGCAGTAATTGTTAATTCAGATACTGATCCTGGAAAATTAAATTTATCTAAAATTGAATCCGCTCGAAAATTGCTAGTCCCCCAACTGGGCCCAAAAGGTGATGTTTGTTTTACTGACTTAATGTTTTGAGTATTATATGCATGAACTTCAGTTATAGATCTTGAAGATTGTATTCCATTAATAATTAAACTTTCACCTTTTGCAAAAGTTCCAGAAGTTTGTCTTAAAAATATTTGATTTGATGACCCATCTGCTGTAGCAAATCCTGTTGATCCAGTACTATTTCCTTTAACAAAGAATGATTGTTTTATTTCATCTGAAGAAACAGATTGATTTAATGTTAATCTAGTATATGTCTGAATATCATACAATCTCAAATCCCAACTAGTTGCTGCATTAGAATATGCCGCATCAGTTAAACTAAATGAATATACTCTTGCTTCTCCAATTTGAGTCCCCAAACATCCAAATTGTGCATAAAGAGCGATTGTTTTTCTTACCTTTGCTACTCCAGTTACATTATTAACTCTCAGTATATTTCCCATTTCAAATGGGACTGTAGTATTCTTAATGTCTGCAGTATCTCTAGGTTTATCTACATCTACAATAGAAGTAGATACTTTTTCAATATCGTAACCTTGAACATATGCCTTTCCAGGTGATATTTTTAGTACTGCTAAACTTTCTGATGGAATATTTCCTTGATCTGTTGTTTCATTATTGAAAAAAGTTCCATCACTGCCTAATCTATCATTTAAAGATTCTTCTACATGTAAATCGAATTGATTTATGGTATAGTTGCCAGATTCGTCAAAAGTTCTCTCCGCAAGATAATCACGAATTCTATTATACTCAGTTTTGGTTGTAATTTTTTTAACTTTTCCATTTTTTACTCTAAGCAACTCTACAAAATCAGTATCATTTGAATCTGTTAGAGGTCTTTTTGTAAGTGATAAAGATATTTTTAATCTATCAGATCCTGGTGATGCATAATTTGTAAATCCTTTTGCATTATCAAATAAAGATTCATCTTCTTTTGCATTAATAATAGACTCATCAATTTTTAATCCAACTCTATACGATGGAGTATTTGTATAATAATCTAAAATAATTGTCTGCTTTGAAACTTTTACAAAATAACCCCTTATAAAAAATATTCCTTCTCCAATTGACGACGAAGATCCAATGTCGGTTGAATCTGAACTAATTGAAGACGCAAAAGGTGATCCTGCACTTATAGTCGTATTTCCATAAACAACATTTTCATTTGCTGATAATAATTCTCCATCAATAAACTGCGAAAATTCAAAATTTTCATCCGATTTTAAATATTTTACATATAGAGTTATATTATCTACTTCATTACTTTCTGACGGAAAAACTACCTTTTGAATTTTGGCAGTAATTCCAGAAACTTGCCCAGATATAGTTTTTCCAACAAAATTCTTAATGTATACTGATAAATCAACTCCAAATTGAGTCGTATTCACTTTAACGGAGTAGAATTGTCCGTCGTATCCAATATTTCCAGGAACAACAATCGATCCTTCTTTAAAAATATGATCCGCAAAATCTTCTACCTGATTTTGAAGTATAGATTGTAAAGTTGTTAGTTCTCTACTCTGAACAGGATATCCCGGTTTAAATAATACTTTTAAAAAATTTTTCGATGCATCAAAATCATCATAATATGGATTAATGTTTAAATTTGTTTTTTGCGACATTTTTCTTTAGAATTCCAGAATAATTTTGATGTCTTCTTTTTGCCTAGAGTCTCTTACAACAAGAGAACGATTGTCAATGTAAATAACATCTCCCGTGTTTTTATTTATCTCAGGATCAGCAACCCCTCCTGTGAAAGTTACTCCCAAATTAATTACTTTAGATCCAATTGTAGTTGTAATTCCAGTAAAATTTGTATCAACTGCTGCTGTAAAAGTTCCATCAGAAATTGTATTTGTTGTTGAGGCAAAACTTACAACATTTGCTTTATTAGTAACATCATTTCTGTCAGTTTGATCTAAAGTATTGCCAAAGTTTAAAGATCTATCTTGATAATATTTCAATACATTAGTCTCAGTATCATATGATGCTATATATCCTCTTGCAGTGCCAATTGAAGTAGACTGCTCAATTTTACCTCCAATAGTTGGACTATCACTAAAATCTGATGTTAATTTAATTGCTCCTAATGATGAATAATCACTCGCATTATAAAGAGACGTAGAATTATATTTTTCTGGATTTTTTATAATTCCTACCTGAGCAAATTTAGTATCTGTCGGAAAATCTCTTGTAGAATCATCAAATCTAGAATATGCAAGAACTTTATCCGAACCCAATTCCTCATATATGTTATATCCATGACCTCTTGATGGGGGTATTATTGGAATTAATTTTGCTGGATTTGAAATAGTGTCTGTTGCTCCATGTCCAAAATCAACAATTCCAAATGTATATCCACTACCACCAGAAACAACTGTTGTTTTAATAATAGTTCCAGATGTATTAACTTCTATGTTTACTTTTGCTCCTGATCCATCACCTTTAATATCGTAAGTACCTGCCGTATAAATACCACTTCCACCGTTCTCAATATACACATATTTTATTTGATTATTATTGATATTAGAATCTCCAGAATCTCTTACAGACTGAATTTGAAAATTATCTGACGTTAACCAACCACTCGGAAGAACAATATATTCTGTGGAATCAAATTTGATAATATCGGATGGTGATATAGTAAACAAATACTTCCAAAGATATCCATCTCCACTTGTTCCTGCAGAAGATACTTCTAAATCTGTAAATGTTGGTTCGTCCTGAGATGTATTTCCATTTAACTTTGATGCTCCTCCAATATCACCATGAGATCCATTATAGATGCATATATAAACTTTAAAGTCACTATTGACAATATAATAATTACTATCATAAAGTCTTGCACTTTGTGAAATGGGTGCTAAATTTGAAACACTATAATCATGACGATACATTTCATATCTATTATTTGAAACCCAATTAACTTTTTTTACAACTCTTCTAATATTTGAACTATTTAATTTTTTTCCAAATAATGCGGTATTTCTATAATGACTCAAATACTGTTGATTATCAATTGGACTTGGAGGGTTTGATGGGATATTTCCCCATGACGAAGTTCTGCCAAATCCTACAGGAGTGGATGTTGTTCCGGGATTTGAAAGTCCTAAAAATACATAATAATTATTGTCGGCACTTAAGACAGACTCTACAAAATTATTAGCATTAGCAATTCTAAATTGATCTGTTACTATAGCAGACATATTACACAATTTTTTTAAATATTTATATGGGTTAATTATCTTTTGTGTCGGGAAGTGCTCCTGTCAATCTAATACCTTCACCTCTTCTCTGAATTGTTGGGAAAGTTGACAATCCAACATCAACAGTTTTTCCGGAAACCCCAATAGAAATTGGAGCAGAAGATCTGGTAATTGTAGTAAATAATCCCCAAGAAAATTCACCAACATAATCTCCATCAGTGGAAAGTCCTGTTATATCAGTTCCAGAGTCTATATTGCAAGTAACGATACCAACAAAATCACCAGAACGGCTCAATTGGTTGATATAGTAAATATTATCTAAGAATGTAGTTCCAATACCAACTACAGCAGTATTTGAACTATCCACCGATGTAACACCAAATCCAATCATAGTGTCCTTAACAAATATTGGATACCCAACTTCTAGATCATTTCCAAAATTTGTTGTTCCCATATCGAGGAAAAACTTAAGTGCTAGTGGATGTCCACCAGATCCGGAAGTAGTTCCTATTCCCGTTATAATTCCAGAAAATCCTTTAATAAATTTAATTTGATTGAGATTTTCAATATTTGAATCTGGTAAAGGTGTGATTGTTATGGGATTTGTAGTATATCCAAATCCAGGATTTGTTATTGTAGTTCCAGTAATTACTCCATCAGTGACTGTTCCTGTAGCTTGAGCAGTAGTTCCAATACCAACACCAATTTGGAGTGGTGATTGGAACTTGATATTCACTGTCGATCCTACATATCCACTTCCACCATCTACAATTGTGAGTGAGGAAATTTTCCCACCACCAACGGATGCAGTGATATTAGCAGGGGAAGGATCTACTTTACCATCAACAATAATGCCTGCTACATTGTTATATGGGCCAGGAGCAGTTAAATCATAACCAAAATTACTTATATTATCAACAAAAATTCTGGAATCAGAAGTTGTAATATCTTTAATAATTTTTGCGGTTGGATAAATTTGAGCAATCGTAGATTGTCTTGTCTTGTAAACAAACTCTCCATTAATTACTCTATCAGTTTTTTGTTTTGTCCATGACATTGGTTTATGATTAACTTGATCAATACCTTGATCTACATACAAACTTGTCTCAAATTTGTCTGAAAAAGATATATCAAAAATTGTTCTTTGATCTTGAGTAATGGTTTCTATAATAGAATCATTTTTGAATACTTTAACATCATCACCCTTTTCTAATGTTGGAAGGACATTATTTACCTGTATGTCATCTATACCTCTAGTTCCTCTATAGTAGAAAATATCAATTTGATCTTCTGGTTTTGGTGGAACAGTAAATGCGAATGAAGTGCCCCCATCAAATACATAAGCAACACCAGGATCTTGAATGACACCATTCATAATAACGATCAATACATTTTGGAGTTCTATTACAGAATTTTCAGGTTTTTCGAAACTCAATATTGATCCATTATATTTAAGTGGAAATCTTATTCTAACTCCATCTTGAAAATTCTTAACAGAATCAATATAATCAAGTTCTCCAAATTGCCATGAACCAAAATTATCACTAAAAGTTTCTAATACTGTAAACTCATATTCCGAAATAGGAGATGTTAAATTTTTATCAACAACAAGTCCGACTGGTTTGAATACATCACCTTTTTTAAATGAATATCCAGATCTTGTTATAGAGAAATTTTTAACTTCAAAATAAGTTGATCCAATACCTGTTACAGAACTTTCATTAACATCAATATTCAATAACAATCCAATTCCAGTATCAGTCGTTGCTCCAACACCGACTCTAGAAACACCCACCACTTCAAGATTTTCATATGTTGGTTCGGAAACAAATATTTCTGGATTATTATATCCAGTTCCTCCAGCACTAACATTAAATGATAATGTTCCACCAGCACCAACAGATGCTGTTATTACAGCAACATCTCCAATATGATTATCTTCATGAACACTTATCCCAATCGATACTATTCCATTATATCCAGAACCATTATTATCAGAAATTCCAAGTCCAACAGATACAATTGAACCACCAGCACCAACGACAGCAGTTACTGCTGCACCAGCAAGAGGTGCGTATCCAAGTCCTCCAGTTGATCCTAAAGAAACAATAAGTCCTCCTCTAGGAATTTGATTTTGATTTATATCAGATTCAGAAACCAAAATACTATTAGGATTAATTACATCTGTTCTAATACCACTGAATATAATAGATGATATTCCTGTAGGTGATGTTTGTTCAATAATACGGAAATTATTTTCTGGATTATTTTCAGTTGTTGGGGTTTGAAATATTCCATTAATAAATACGAGTCCATTTCCACCAATTGTTCCGACACCACTAGTATTTGCCCCACCAACAGTGAGTGTAAATGTTCTACCAATTCCATTGAATCCATCAGAAATGTCATCATAAACTTCATTTGTAGTATAATCCTTCCTAAGAAATACTCTACCAGTAAAGTCTGATGTTTCAAATATTAAATTGTTATTAGTTCTCGTAATATTAGAATTTCCTCTAGGTGCTTTTGTAAAGAAAATACTATCATCAACAATATTATAAGATCCTTTGTAAATTCTAGATGATGTACCGTCTGTATGAGATGTTGCAGATGATCCAACAAATCCTCTCTCAACTTCTACTAGTTTTTGGGATCCTATATTTGTTATTGGTCCAATGTTTGAAGTTCCGAAACCAACATTGATAACTTTCATATATTCATTATCAATTCTCAATATATCGAGAGGAGATATGGTAGAAATGCCACTTAAAGCAAAAATAGTTGCTCCTATTGAAATGCTTCCACCATTTCCAGATAAATCTTGTGAAATTTTAGTGAAAGCAATTGGATACTGAACAATATTATCTATAGTGACGATAGCTTTTTCATTTTTCTTTGCCATCGCAAATACGTGAGCATTTCCTTCACCTACAGATGTAAATGTAACTGCCGATCCTGCTTTAGTTGTTGATATCGAAAAACTATCATCAGTATTAACAATCGCAAAAACTTGTGAAGGAAGTTCTTCATTTATAGAACCATTTTTATACATCATTGGAGTTGATCCAATACCGATAAAAGTTGATTTTGGAGTGTATATCAATTCTTCATTGTTACTAAAGAAATGACTATCGATTGAAAATTTGCCCGTTGATAGATCGAGAGTATCACTATCTGATGGATTAAACGATTTTGCAAAAATTGGAGTAGTATTTGATTTCAATACAAAATCATTCTTATTGATTCTACTTCCATTAATTGCTAGATATGAGGAAGTATTTACAGTTTCAATAGAGTTTCCATATAAAAGATTTGGTGCCTGATTAATAAGATCAACCGTAGTATATAAACATTCACTAAAAGAATTAATTTTTATATCTCCAGTAAAGTTAGAATCTGGATAAAACTTAACTAAAACATCATCTCCGGAATATTCTCCTCCAAAAGTTCCTACTCCTAGTGGAGTGGACTCTCCACTTGTACTTCCTATTGATAGTAATGAATATTGTTGAATGTAAATATCAGTAGTATCTTGAACCATCATAATTTGATGGATTGATTTTGTAGATCCAATACTAACTTCAACTAAAGATCTTGCAGAATCAAAAATGTTTTTATCTAAAATTAGGAACGAGGTAGAAACACCAGAAGTTGTTGCAGAAAAACCTGATTCATAAATTGCAGATCTTTCATTACCTGCAGGTTGATTTGGTAAAACGTATCTAAAGGTTCCAACACCAACAGAAGTTGTTCCAAATCCAACTATACGTGTATTAATAATTACATCTTCATCAGTATCATTAGAATACTTTAAATTAAATAATCCTGATCCAGAATCTATATCTGCTTCGAAAGATCCTATAAGATTACTTGATCTTGAAAAATCTTCCGTATCAAAATAGAATTCTGAAATATTTGTATCAGTTCCGTCATGAGTTACATATAATTCAACAAAGTTCATTTCATTAGTAACTTCTTTATAAACCTGTGCATTAACATGGAAAGAGGTAAACTTGTCAGTTGAGACTCCAATAATATTAGTTGTATTACCCGTAAGGGACACTTGACTGCGAGAAGTTAAATCAACAAACCCTATTGATATTGTGCCTACTCCAGTAATTTGGTTATTAAATTTTTTGTCAATATACTTAATATCATATTCAGTATTGTAAGGATCTTTGGGAGTGAATCTCAAATACTTATCATCAAATTCATCAATTTCTATCGAAAAATCACCATATTGTTCTCCAACTATTGTAGTAAATCCCGATCCTACATTAACTAAAGATTGTTTTTCTAAAATAGCAATATTATTATTAACTGAATTATTTAAAAATATTAAACTTGTTAACTGTATTTCATTTTTACCACTTATATCGGAAACTTTAAATAGGTAATTATTATAAGAATTTCCATCATTAATCTTTAATATGTTTTTATATGTAAAAGGTTCATCTTCAAAATTGGAGAATTGATTTGAAATATCATCTATCTTCAAAACAATATTGGATATAGATTCTTGATAATTTGTGAGTCTTTTATTTTTTAATTTTAAGAATTTTGATTTATTTTGTAAAATATCTACATCTGTCACAAAAGCAAAATTATTAACTGTATCAACTCTTTTTTCATCAATATAATTTCTTATAATAGTTGTTGAATCGGAAAAACTAGTAATTCCAACTTTTTCATCTCCATCAGAAATAATCTCCGTATCTGAGAAATTTTTAATGCCAACAGAATGAACTAAACTATTAATAGGTGTTCTAATATCATTCCATTGTTGTTTACTCTTAATAGAGTATGAAAGATTTTGATAGTAATCATTATCTTCAAGAACTTGGACACTTTCACTCAATTTTCCAGTTTCATTTTCCCAACCTTCAGATATTCTATTAGAAAATTTAATATCAAAAATTCCATCATAATTTACTAAGGATTCTATAGTAGCAACATTTCCTGTAGATTTGCCTACAATTACTTCATTAGAGGAAAGATTGTAAGAACCAAATACTTTGAGTGATCCGGAACTGTCGTAACCAATAACCTCAAGATCTCTTTCGATACCATTGGATAATAATTTTTCACCAACTTCAAATTCCGATGGAGATAATGAAATTAAAAAAGTTGGATAATTTGTTTTGGATATAATAGTTCCAAATGAATCTTGAATTGTTTTTGCAATTCCTGTATTTGTTCCTAATCCAGAAATATTAACTGTAACCTGATCATCATTTATTCCAGGTGTAAATTTATTTTCATATTTCGTTACTTCAAAAAACTTATATCCATAATCACTGGAATTAAATCCATCTCCGGTAACACTAAACTTTTCAATTCCCTCTATAAAAACTTTTTCGCCTGAAGTAAAAACATCTGTAGAGAACCCTGCAAGTGGTGTTGTTATAATACATGTAAAAATGCCAGTATTTGATGATTGAACTTCTTTAATACTAACTCCATTAGTATTATCAACAGTAAAAAGTTCTGCCGATTGATCGGATATTCCTTTGGGTAAAATATCAACAATTAAACTGGTGATTGAACTGCCAGTAATTTCTGGTATTATTAATCCACTATTCAATTCTGTTCTTGTATCATTATCTACAACAACAATTTGTGGTGGTGAAGTATATCCAGCACCCCCAGAAGTTATTGTCACAATACCAATTGTATTCGAATCTTTTAATTTAATTTTTGGAGATATAGAAACGTGTGGTCTTAAAGTTATATCCGAAGAATATTCAAAGTTTTCATTAATTATTCTTGTTTCTTCAATTTTTCCAATAGTATCAGAATTTAAAGAAACAGATAAATTTGTTCCACTTATTGTGTTTACATTTGAAAGTGATGGTAATTTTTTATATTCAGATCCACTAGATATAATATTAATTTTATTTACTGGACCAGAAGATGATGTTGAAGTTGTTGTATATTCTAAATTATCGCATTCTGAAGAAATATAATTTAATTTTTCTGGAGATTCTTGTAAAGAAATTTGAAAGCTAGTTGATCCTATACCAAAAACATCATAAGTTTGATTATAAACACTATCGATAAATAAAATTTCGGAGAAATTATTTACATTTCTATCAGAGGAACTTATATATCCAGATTTTTCTAAAGAATAATAAAGTCTTTCTGGCAATCCGGAACTATAATTAATGGTGAATGAAGCATTGGTTGATATTCCTATTGTTCCAACACCAACTGTACTAAAAGTTTCTGTAGAACCTGTTGATATAAACTCACTATTAAAATCTTGATCGTAATAAAGTTTAAACTCATATCCAGATAAAGAAGAATCCGATAAATCAAATACTAAATTATTATTTGCAATTGTTTGTATTTGTGGATTAATTGGTGATATTGATTGTGAAGGTCCTCCTGTAGAAGCAAAACTTACGACTATTGGAGGATTTTTTTGTGAATTAATATAAGTTTCACAGAATTTTATAGTATTTTCGTCAGTTTTATAAATGTAGTATTCTCTCTCAGTATTACCATCTTCGTAAAAAACTTTATCTCCTGTTATTAATCCATGTTCCGAAATAGTAATTTGATTAGTTATAGTATTGATTCCTGTAGAGTTAAACCCAATAGGATTAATCACAATACTATCAATTTTGGATTTGTAAATAACATTAACTGCTATTGAAGTTCCAATACCCACTGAAAGGTTTGGTTTCACATTCATAGTGATTGAATCACCCTTAACTAATCCATGCGAATAAGAAGTTGATATTGAAACAGTTGAGGTAATTTTCTCAATTTTTCCAAGTTTTTGTATGTTATTAGTATCGAAATAATAATTATCAACATTATCACCTCCTGTTATGAAGAAAACTTCATCGGAAGTGAGAGAAGTTTTTATCCCAATAGTGCTTGGAGACTTATTGACAGCATATACTGGTTCTGTTGTTGGAAGATTAAATGGGGTTCCTGTAGGAGATGTTGAAATTGAAATTGCATTATTGCCATTTTGACTAAATGTAAGTTTTTGATTAGTTTGAAGAAAATGATCTTTAATACTAATTCTTTGTGTAGGAATAGATCCTGATATTACCTCCTGACCAAAAGAATATGATACATTATGGCCAGTTCCTGCTGTTGTACCAAAACCAACCGATTCTTGTGGATTGAAGTACATTCTATTATTAACTTTAGACTCAAAATAATCTACGTTTTGATCAATTGTAAATGTTTTTGATTTAAATGATACTGCTGTTCCAACGGTATGTGCAATCCCAGAATTACCTCTTTTTACTCTAAAAATACTTTTATCTGAATATATGTTTAAAACTTCCAAAGTTTCAGTTCCAATTCCAATACTACTACCAGCAGAAACTCCTGCAGGAATCTGTGATACATATATTTCTGTTGTAGCTGCTCCGGAAGATGCAACTTCTGCCGTTAATCCTGCATTTGAAATAAATGGAATATTAACTTTAAAGGAATCATTCAATACAGAAAGATTTGAAGTACTAAATCCAGATATTAAAACATTATCATTGTTTGACAACGTATGAAAAGGAGAAATTGTTATATTTACTTTATTATCTCCACTCCAAGTAAATACGGCATCATTATAAACTTCATGTAAAGTATCAATTTTATCAACTTTTCTTCCTTTTAAAGATGAAACATTGGCATAAATTCCTCCACCGTCAGTATTATCATTATTGAATTTTAATAAATCGTTTACTTTATAATTATCTCCATTATTAATAACAGAAATATTGGAAACTGATCCTTTACTAATAGATTCAACTATTACTCTTTGTTTTTTAATTGCATCATTTTCAATAATAAAATCATTACTAGCGTTCTTTTCTAAAATTTTATACCCTAAAGTATTTCTAGAAAGAGATGAATTATTAAAATCAAATTTTTGATCTAAACTTTGATTTTCATCAATAGTATTTGATCTAAAAGAATCTCCAATAAAATATGGGAATTGTGGTTCTCCTGTAATTCCATCTACAATTGCATGGTATGCATAAACACCATTTGGAAAATCTTCTGTCTTTGCAAATCTTCCATTATTTTTGTCTAAATCTCCATTTTGATTATTATAAACATAATCTTCGACAAAAAATCCTAAAGGAAAATCAGATATAGATGGTCTGTCATAAACATTGGATATATTTGTAGTATAACCAGATGTCATGGTTTTAATACCAGAACTTACATTCTCCGGATCTACAGATGAATATGGTCCGTAAATAGGATTCCCATCATATGCCCATCCAATAATGTTAGACAAAGTTGTACCAGTGTCATTAAATGAGGATTGTAAATCTCCAAAATATGCAGTTACTGAGTATGATAATTCATCATTTATATCTTTTAATATTTCAGTTTGTTGTGTAGGTAATTTTTGAACTTGATTAACTGTAAGTTCTCTTATAGATGCGTCTAAAATTTCATTATTACCAGAAGAGATGACTTTAATTACAGTAGAAGTAGAATATCCTATTCCTGCATTAATAATCTTAATATCAGTAATTTTTTTATCAGAAATTACTGCTCTTAATTTGGCACCACTTCCCGATTCAGTTGGATCAGAAACAATCAAATCTGGAATTGAAGAATATTCAAGTCCTCCAAATTGTATATTTGTTTCATTGATAGATCCATTAACTATGATAGGAGTTATTTGAGCATCTCTACCAGTTTTAACCGTTAGAGAAGGTTTTTTCTCAAAATTGAGAATATTTGATCCATATCCAGTTCCTGGTTCATAAACGTAAATTTGTTCTATAGATCCTTTAACAACTGGTGTTGCTTCTATGGATTGAATTTGTGTCGATGTCCCGATACCAACTGCAGTAAACTCAATATTTGCTCTTATGTTTGGATATTTAAACTCTTGGAAACCATTTCCAGTACTATCCAGTTCTTCATAATTTTGTGTTTCATAATTCGTAATATTTGTTCCTCCAATACCAGCATCACATAATCTAAAAGAATTTTCATCAAGTTTTAAGACATAGTATTGATTTGCAGTTGTAAGTCCTGTTATTCCACTTGTTTCATAATTATATTCTATAATTTCACCACTGTTGAATCCATGATTATTAAAGTTTATTGTATTTTTTGTGGTAGAAATTCCTGCAGGTTTTACTAAGAGATTTCTATTCGTAAATGATCCTCCTTCTATTACTTTTATTTCCGAAATAGTATTATTTACAGATTCGGTTAAAAATTTATGAGTTCCACTTAATGAAGTTGTTGCAAAAGAAATTTGATTAGTTTCATTTGAATAATCATCAAAATTATTAAATAATCTTATTGTTGTGTTATTATCTACTTTTGCAAAATAATTTGCATTATTAGATAATTGAGATACTCCTATTCCAATACTAACACTTTCATTACCATTATTTCTATAAGTAATTTTTTGTCCATTCGAAAAATTGTGATTATTTAAAAATGTTAACTGATTTGTAGATGCACTTATGCCTCCACCTTGTGCAATTTCTCTTGCATCAAATAATACTTCTCTTCTTCTTTTAACCAATATTGGTTCGAAAGATCCTCCAGATCCATTTCCACCAATAATATTAACTGACAATACTTGTTCAATGTCAAAATTTTGTTTATCTACATCAATATCCGTTATTGTCCCACTTAAAACCGGTCGAACTAAAGATGTTATTCCAATACCAGCAGATACTTGTATATCTGGAGGATTGATAACATCAAAATTAATTCCACCGTTTAAGATTTTAATATTTTCAATTGGACCAGAGTAAATTTTATCTAAAGTTTTATAATTAGAAATTTCAACACCATTAATTAACATTCCAATTGATCCTGGAATTGTTTTTTGCCCAATTCCATTTTCAATATTGGGATTGAGAGTGAATTTTTTTAGAATTTTTTGGGGATTTAATGTTTCTGATTTTTGAGAATATAAAATAAAATTGTGAGTTTCTAATGTTGAGGTTGGTGATTTGAATTGAACACTATTTGCATCAGAATTAATAAAGGAAAGAGAATTATAAAGTTTTATTTTTTTAGTATCAGATAAAACCTTAACATAATATGAACCTTCTTCTAACCCATCTAGAGGTCTTCCAGATGGTCTATATTGAATTCTTTCTCCACTTATGAACGGAACAGGATTATCAAAGAAAATAGTAGTGTATAATCCAGTATTAGAATCAAGATCAATAATACTTCCAGAAGAAGACGAAATTGATATTGAATTAATTTCTTTTGTTATCTGATAAGCATATGAATTTGAAAATCCCCTTCCCCAGGATGGAAGTGAGTTTGAAGCTATGTATGCAAAGTTATCATCATCAACATACATATTCTGAACATCAGAAATAATACTATTATTTTGATATTTAAAATTAACATTAGCACTATTTGCTTTATTAATTTTTCTTCTTAACTTTATATTTTGTTCTAAATTTGGAGAAAAATTACTTAAATTTGATATAGAAACTGAATTTGATGTAATATTTGCATTTACGTATGGCAAGTCTGTAGTATTTGTAGGATATATTACATTATTTGTTTTTTCATCTATAAATTCTACAAAATCACCCTTTTTTAATTGTGATCTATCAACAGAAGTTTTTAATATGACACCAGTTGGATTTTGACCACCAATAAAACTATCAATTTTTATTGAAGAACTGGTATTATAGATCCAAGAATTTGCAAAAATTTCCCTATACGTTTTATTTTGTTCTGGATTTTCAATTAAAGTTCCAATACTCTTAACTGTTAAAATTTGATCTTCATCAACAGAAATTAAATCTGATTTTTGAATAAAATCTGAAAGAACACCATTCAATTTAAGAACAACTTTTTTCGATGTATCCCCATTTTCATAAGAAAAATATGTATTATCCGAAAAAATGTCTTCCGTAATAGTAATATTATCAACAATTCCAGAACATCCTAAAAACTGATTAACACTTTTATCAGAATATGTAATAGTATTATTTCCAGAATATATTGTTCCTGTCTGTTCAAATCCAATTGTAGAATCTACAGATATTACAGAAGCACCAATACTAACATTCTCTAAAACTTTTGAATTGGGAGTAATTGTAAAATTGCCCTGAACATTACTATTATCGCCATATCCAACAAATAATCCTATTTTAAAATATTGCTTTTGTCCTCTTGTAAATATTTCAACTGAAGATATTGAAGCATTTGTTGCAGAATCTGTTGATTTAGTTAATGTCTGTCCTACTATTTTTGTAATATCTCCACTAATAGATTCGGCGACACATATTTCCTTTCTAATGAAGTTTGCATCTGATGGTTTTATTAAATATTCTTCAAGATTAATTACTTTTGGAGTTTCTCCGTATAATACATTAAATAATATTCTAAAGGAATCATCAGTGCCTTTTGATTCGTAAAAAGATCTTGATTCTTTTATAAAGTTTCCGGCATTTATTTTAGGGTCAAAGACTCTATTTTCAAATCCAGGAGTATATGTATACTTTAATTTTTTATAAAATTCCTTTAAAAATAAAGAACTTAAATTATATACTGTAGAATTTGAACTATGAGAATTAGTAGTTGTATCTGAAAATATTAACTCTTCTTCATTTAAATCTTGATGATAACTAGTAATTCCACTAAAACCACGAATACATCCAGTAAAAGTATTTGTAGTGAGTCCAGTATATGTGATTATCTCATCGTCAATCTTCAACAATCCATATTCTTGAGGAAATCCTTTTGTATTAGGAACACTAATTATGGTACTATCAGTATTGATATCAAAAGATAGAGTTGTTGATCCTACAACTACTTCTGGAATTAAGTTATCTAATTTTAAATATTGATCCAGATTTTCTGCAATGTCAACAGGACCTCCCTGATATTCCTGAGAAATATAATATTGCTTTAAAAAATCTACTGCCTTTGGACTTTCACCTAGGACATATTCCGGTAATTGATTGGAAATTATGTCCTGAATCTTGATTCTAGATTCAATTCCAGTTTGTATCATATTACTTTCTAATTAAACTTCCGTTTGAATAACTTGATGTGTAAAAATCTCTATTAAAGACTGTACCTGATATTTCATCGCCGGATGAAATAACATCCTTAATCATATTTATTTTACTTGTTGCGATGTCAAAATTAAGATAGAGATCTCTTAATCCGACAACATCATTTGATTCTGGAAATGCTTGTATTTCTATAACGTTATTTGGTTTAACAGTTGATACAATATTTATTGTTCCTAAATTAATTTCACCTTTTATATAATCAACTGTTCCTGCAGATTTTGAAATAACTCTTATAGTTCCGTCCGATAAATCTTTGACAATAGAGAGAAGTCCAGTTTTTTTATCCTCATTTGGTACATCAGTCAAATAGACAATATCACTTTCTCCAGATATTCTAAATCCAGTAGATTTAATATTTTTTCCATCTTCAGACACATGGAACTGATTGCCAAAACATAATTCATACTGAGCAAACTGATTGAATAAGGCAAATAAATTTCTTCTTACTGTGACTCTAGTAATATTTGATGTAATAGAAGTGTCAGTATTATCAATGGTTCTTAAAACTTGACTATACCTCATTCTTCCTCCAAATTTATTCATATCAGTTGATTTAGAATAACTTGTAAGTGTATTAATTACTTTAGATTTTAAATTTTCTGGTGTTGATATCATTGAATCATTATAATAAATAAAGGATTCAATCTCAACATATAAAATTTTAAGATCTACGATTTTTTGATTTATTCCAGATATTGAATATTGTTTAAGTTTTGATAAAATTCTAGATTTATTAAACTCAGATACTAAAAATCCATTTTTAGGTTTAATTGAAATTTGAACGGTTCCAAACTCTGGAGGATCTAGTTCTTCACCACCAACAATAGATACAGATTCAGTATCTGGATATATTGTTTTGACAATTGATTCATAATCTCTCCCAGTAACTGCTCTATTTTGTGCAGAATATATTCTCGGAGCAAAATATTTAACAGAATCTACAGATTCAATATCTCCTCCATTTTGAGATGATTGATTTGTAATAACAGAAAATGGTTCCGGAGAAACTGAATTGTTATCACTATCGACTATATTTCCAGAAAATGAGAACCTATTAGCATTATTACCATCTTTTCCGTCAGTAACAAGATAATTTACGGTAACTACTTCTCCAGTCTCCAATTTTCTTCCAATTAAACCATCACCAAATAAAAGTTCATACTTTTCATCTTGAATTTCTTGAATTAGATACACATATGAGGACGCAGTAATATTATTGATATTATTGATTAATTCATATTCTGTCCCTAACCCGGAATCTCCTTCTTTTTTTACATATACTTTTATTGTTGATGTATCAATAAATGAATTATTAAGAATAAATTTTTGATCTAAAGATGAATCGACTAAGAATTGTTTAGTAAGAAATGTTCCTTCAAAAATCTCAATATTTTCAAATGTTGCGGTTCCTTGATTTGCTTGTCTTTGTATATCCTCTAATATTGAAAATGTATACGAAGTATCATTTGCATCTCCGACACAAACTAATCCTTTCTTTAATGTCAACGTTGGTGACAAAGATCCATTTACAGTCGTTGTAAAGGTCACAGATGCCTTTGCAGCACTTCTTGACTTGGGAACATACCCAATATTCCTAGCAAGAGAAACAACGTTCTCACGGAGTGTTGCAGAGTCCAAGAAAGACTCATTCACAACCATGTTTGAGTTGAATGCTGTTATGTAAGTATTATATGCTAAAGTATCAATCAATACTGAAAAATTAGAACCCTCAAAGTCAAATCCTGTGAAATCTGAATTTGCACGTAGATAATCTTTAATAGATTCTTTTATTTGATCGAAATCTAAATTGGTAAATTTTGTAAAAGGCATATTATCTTGTTGCCTCTAAAAGGAAAGAATATTCTTGTGTTGGAAACTCTTGACCAATAATATCAAATATTACGGTAACATCAAATGCATTACGGTCTGGTCTTGGTAGAACTTCGACTTGCAAATTATCGACTCTTGGTTCAAAATTATTGATGGATATTTGGATCTGATCACTAATTACGGAAGCTGTACCAAAATCAACAAACTCAAATAAACTTCCTCTTACGTCAGATCCAAATATTGAATTGAAGAACTTTTCGGTAGGTATTGTTTGAACAATATTTCTCACAGATCTACGAATTGCTGATTCATTTTTTAGAATCGGAAGGTCTTTTGTCACAGGATGGGGCTCAAAAGACAAACTAATGTCCTTAAATGCCCGTGATATCCTCTGAATTGCCATTGTTAAAGAGTTTTCTTAATTTTATTTATACTCTATTCCTGAAGATTTTTCTGTCCTTCCTTTAAATCATCATGCATAATCTCCTGAAGTACTCTTTCTTCAGGATCATTCGTTTTTTTGGGTAATGACCAGTAATCTGTGGTCAAACTTGTCGTTCCCCACACTTCTTGCATATAATTTTTATTTCTGTCTACTGGTGAATTGCCCATTTTACTCCTATTTTGTTAGAATAGAACTTTTTGAGGGGTTCCTATCCCTATTTTATTTATTTTTCACCCTCTTCGGATGAATTTTCACGTTCTTGTGCAGTCTTCCAAAAATATTCGTCCTCTCTACCCATTCCAAGTCGTTCAAATCCATTTTCAACTTGATAATATTGAGTCGAAACCTTAAAATCAGGCATTTTTGGTTCGACAGGTGTCAGACTATTGTCAAAAATACGTAATCTATTGTTTGGATATAGTGCATACTGTCCATTCTCAAGTTCAATCAGGTTATGAGACTTGTGTTCGGCAGGATTTTCACTGGTCGCCCAATCAACATAGTCCGGATCATGATGATAGTTATCAATAGTACAGACATACGTACCTTTTACATTACCAAAGTCCCTTGTATAACATTCAAAGTCCATTGAACCAATAAGTTTCTTATCCACCGAGACAACCCCGTAGTCCATACAATTCCAAAACTGTAGGTTTGGTAGGTTCATGTCCGGACTTGGTGTCTCAGGGTCCGCCACAAAGGCACTGATAGGCAATTTGTCATACATTGCCGCATATTCTGGTAGATAGGTCTCAAAATAAAAAGCACGTCCAGGAATCGATTTAACCGATACCCAAACGCCCTTTACAAATTCACCATGTCCACTTTGATGATCCGTTAGATATTCCTTACGAACCCATACTTCCTGTGATGGAAGATTTGCAATCAAACATGCCATATAGTGACAATAAAACTACACTTATATATTAACCTCTTCCTTGTCCACGATACATCTTCTTTTTTCCGTTACGAGAAGTCGCGGCATATTTCGTGTGCTTACCACTCCCTTGACGAGTTTTCTTCGGTTTTCCTTCTATAAAACCATCACCACTTAATCCAACTCTTGAACGCATTGCCATAATAACTTCCTAATACTTTGTGATTTTTGTTTCTAAATCTTGTGGTCTTGGAAAACCTTTCTGATAATACTCTACCGAAAGGTTTTCCATCATATCAAAATACTCTTCCTCCGTCAAGTTCTTGCGTAATACTTTCCCTTTATGGAGAATTGTATACCTTGTCAGACTCATCAGATCACTCTTGTCTTCTCGTGTCCAACTCTGATACGTGGATCGCACCATATCTCAAATCCTGCTTCGATAGCATCGAGACAGAATGATACATCCTCTCCACACATATCCTGCACCTCTCCACTCTCAAAGACTTGCATCTTTGGAGCAAACCATGGATACTTCATACCAGAATGCTCAAAGACTCCGTGCTTAAGAAGTAACCATCCAAATCCTGCATAATCTACAGTAAATGGTTTGCGACGCTTCGAAATACTCTCCCCAGTCTCATGATTCATGACTCCACCATTATTACGGAAATCATCCTCTTCCATCCAATGTGCAACTGAAGTGGTCTTACCATCCTCTGTCATATACCATCCACTCGCAATGTCTTGGTCCATCAAAACTAATTGCCAAAACTTCTCAGATGAAAATACAATGTCACTATCAATCCATAATTGCCAATCATACTGCAACTTTCCGTCCCATGGAATTTGATCCGGTCCTCGCAATACATTCGCACCTAAACACTTACATCTGGCAAAATTTACCATCGAACTGTAATCTTGCGAAATCTGAATACTTGCTCCTGCCTGTACTAAATCAAAACAAAGTTGTACAAAGTTTTTGAGATACGTATAAGAAACTCCTCTACCTGGTAAACAAAAGACAATGGACTTGCCTTTTACCATTTCCTTTGCCTTCGCATAGTCCCATTCTGGACCACTCTCAGATGGTTTGGGTGTCTTTGCTTTTACTGTAAATCCTTTAGCCATAACTGTAAATGAACTTCTTCACTATCATAACACTCTATCTATACACCGTCAAGACCCCTCAAATCTCTTCGAGATCCTTAATAATAATACAATCATTCTCTACCTCGATATTTACTTCTGTTCCCTCGTACCACCCCTTCTCATCACATATCCATTCCGGTATCGTAATAACATGTTCCCCACTTACTGGGTCGATCTCTACAGTCGTAAAATTTTCTGCGGAATTTTTTTGCATATCTTTGAATCCTGTATCCGTTTTTTATATATGAAAACTTTTTTTTATTAGAGTATTATTGAGAACGGACTTTGGGTCGTTTATAGCTTAAAGTAGTAGGGGGGTTTTATATACGGGGCACGGCAACGCATAACATAAGGGGGGCATATACCCCCCACTGCTGTTTACGAACGAATGCCCATATCTATCAACTGCCTGCGAACTCCCCTTCTTACTTGATTCATAGCATGAGGGCATGATGGTGATGATGGGGCAGTATATGTAAATCCTACATAATGCCTAAAGACTAAATGTGTCCTTTGACGTTCTAAGTCATAACCCATAGAATCCATGAAGATGCGAACTTCTTTTTTGTATTTCATTGGAGAAAGTAAAGAGAAAAAAAACGAGAGAGTTGATCAACTCTCCAGAACCCAGGTTCCCAGTTCACCAGCATCTAGACGTTCGTTCATCAGTTCCCAGTAAGGGGAGGCAATGAACGCATCCAGCAATCCCAGGTGATGAACGAACCGCAAACCCTGTAACCAGGAAACGGTGCCATCCCATTCAGCAGAGGTGAGAAACTCATCCCAGATAAGGTCAGAACGCATGAGGTGCTTTGCTTGGTTCCTCCATATTCTACAGCATCGCACCCCCCTGCCAACCCCCTGAACGATAAGGGTTGCTGATGAGGGTGATAAGATTATTTGTCTACACTTTGGAACTTATTGTTGCTGAAATTGGCATAACTGAATTGCTCACGATTGACTAACTTAAATGTACCGAACTCATTGGAGTAGACATAACCCTCACCACCGATTGGAGTTTGTCCGATGTATGCCTTCGGTCCATTATTCCGACAGAGATAGATAGCGTCCTCTTTAATCGACTTAACTAACAACCAGAAACTGATGAGATTCTCATTCATAAAGGTAGAAGCAATCACGGGACGATTCTCACGGATACAGGAATTGAGTTCCTGTTTAATAAGTACGGCATCCTTATCTGATACAAACTCAACGTTCTGTGCCATTACCTTAGCAAAGGCAATTACGTCATCTAAGTCATGGAATCTCTTCAGACCATCATCATACAAACCAGACGCAATCGTTGCCCTAGGTTTCACGAACTTGCAATAGAATGTGTCTGTAATAGTGAAGTTCATCGGGTGTGCGATTGCATCCCTTAAATCACTCTCTGCTGTGTAATACGTATGAGGGGCAATGATAATCTCCTCCTCTATAATATTATCGAACTGATAGGTGATTGTGTTCGGTGTATATTCATCAGACCCACCGAATCCGATAAAGTCACCCTGAAAGATGCCGTCAGTTAGTGGAAGATAGTCATAGCACTTATGAAGAATATTAGCAACATTGCCTGTGTGGTTCCTATCAATATCCTGATGCGATTCGTTGATTTTGATCTTTACTTTGTTAAAAACTGACTTAGTACCAACGAAGAAATTACCCGTCGCAGGATTCTTTCCCCATACGATTGCAGGTGCTCCGTCCATTTTCACTGACAGATTGCCTTCGTTACGTAGACAATCAAGAGCACTTAAATCACCAGTGAGAATGGAATCTTCGGGATGTTCGATGTGCTTATTTTGCATTTAGAGAATGATGAGAATGAGAATAATTGAGTAGAATTGGGCATAGATTGATGCCCATTCTTTTTTGGTTTTAATCATGCAAGACGCATCCCGTCAAAGAAAGGAATTGGAGAACCTTGATAGTTAACGAACCACTGAAAGTTCTTTTGAAAAACATATTCACCGTCCATTCCGAAGGCAGAAAGTAAAGCATTCAAACGTGACTTTGTGGTCTTTGATTGATAACCACCGTCAAAGATCTGAATCCAGGTATCACCAACGGTTGCGATTTTGTTTCCGTGGAGGTATACATCAGAGGTGCCCTCCCAACCGGGGATAACAGTCGTATTGGCAGATGACCAACGTTCGTCGTTCTGAACTGCTGTGATCATCTGGGTTTCGATTTTACGCATGAGAGGCAGGTAGAAAGGTCTGAGAGGTGTGGTGAGGTGCTGTCCCCTCCACTTCTATACAATACACGATTTTGAGGTCTGTGCCGGAACCTTGTGCCACCTATCCGATTGTCCCACCCATCATGGTGCTGTATTGTGAGATGGGAAGGACTTTCATCAGCACGTACTCAAAATCATCTTTGATTTCTTCCTTGTAGGCATCTGCCGTTGATTGACAGTCAAAGAGACGAAGAGAATCGAAGAACTCTCCTTCATAATGCCCATCAAGATAATGACCACCGATAACGGCAATGCATTTTGGTTCGGTCATGGTCTCGGTTTCGTTGTTCATACTGTTAGTATCAGTTACCGAAGAATTCATCGTGACAATCAGCAACGAAATCTATCAGTTCATCGGTGCAATTAAGACCGAAACGATCACATACCCAATCGACACACATTTCAAGATCAGGCATCATCTCCAGCATGTAGTTTGCGAGGTCTGAAGCAATCTCTTCCTTGAGACGGTTCATATCATTTTGCATGGCATAAGTGCAGGGGTCGGTGTAAGTTTGCATTTGGTGAATTCCTTTGACCCTTCTACAATACACGATTTTGGGGTCTGTGCCGTGACCTTATGCCACTTTGTCCAACTGTCCACTCGCGGCCGACCGGTTTGTGTTACTTAGTGTGAGGTGAGTTAATAACTGTAACCCAGTTGCTTGGAGGTGATAGTTTGTTCGATACTTTCACCCATTGACCTTTGAAACGAACGAGAGTAAATTTCATCAGTAATCAGTGTTTCCGTTAATGTAACCTTCTACGTCAAACTTCTTATCATCTTCATACTCTTCCTTATATTCAATCACATCATAAATCTCACCCGGCATGTCATTAATCTCAGAGAAGATGTCAGTGTCGAAAGTGTCGTAATCCATTTGAAAAAAAGTGTTAGTTAGTGAGAGTTGAGTAAGGGTTACTTAGTCTATAAGTTCTTTCATCATTTCGTTTACTTCTATTCCGTTGATATTAACATCGTCCCACTTACATCCGTCTGGTGTTTCTTTACTACACTCTAAAATCATACTAACCATATGACCATAAGTTCCACCATCCCTGGCAACATCACATGCAAGTTCATACAAACCAGGATCATTTCCGATCCAGAGAGCAACATTCCAGGTTTCCCAATTTGTCCAACCGTTGTAACCTTGCATTTGGTGAATTCCTGATGACTTAACTACAATACACGATTTTGGTGCCAGTGGGGAGATTAGTGGACACCTCTACGACTGGCACATATTCTTGTTACTTAGTGGGGAAATTACGACAGACAGCATCACATAGACGCGTCACCAATTCATTACTCAATCGATCACTTATAATGCCACTAAGTTCACCATCAACAATTGCGTCGATATCATGCATCAATTGTTCCCGTGCTGATAACATCTCAAGTGTGTCGTTGTTAATCATTTTTGAGGTGAATTTCTTTGACCCTTCTACAATACACGAATTCGATGCCCTGTGCTCATTTAGTGGACGGTTCCACGATTGGCACAAGACACTAGTTTAAACTGTGCCGATCCACGAACTGGCACACTAATATAGATCTGCAGTCTCTCTGATGCTAATATCAATATTCTCATCACCTTCTAGTCCTAAGATATCAACCCAATTGATATTCTGCAGGTCTAGATCTTCATAACACTCAATGTCTAATGTAACACTTACAATGCGTTTCTGTGCGTACATGTGTATCTCGTGTGATGTTTACGTATTATATCATGCGTAATGTTTGTATGCAAGCTCGACGTAATCATGTGTATCTCGTGCATACTCATCATCATCGTATGCATCTAGTTGCATATCTAGTGATGTATTATGCATGTATGTCTCACACATCTCGTCGAGATCGTATACATTATGATCATTACTTAATGATGTATAGTCGAGATTGTGATCGTAGTAATACATGGGTCTCGTCGAGATTTGTATGTTACTTGTATATTATACTGTTATCTCGTCTAGATGTCAAGTGCATATCTAGTCGAGATCCATAAGCATTATTTATAAGTCTCGACGATAAAAAATGTGTGGGTCTCAGAATTTTTATGCGGGGGTGGTTGACAAAATGCTCTGAGTGTGATAGCCTGCGGGTAAAGGTCACAAGTCTCAGAAGGTTTATAAGGCATAAGATCTGAGGTTTATAAGAACTTTATAAGGCATAAGATCTGAGGTTTATAAGAGGTTTTCCACACAAATAATAGGGTTTATCCACAGAAATACAATACTTTTCCACAACTATGTAAAAAACAGTTTTATATTTATAATCATATTTAAAACCTATTTTTTAATCAATAATGTATCCGTTGTTACCATTAGTTCATTAGTATTCACCATTTACCTATTGGACACTGACTCACACCGAACTTCACCTTAGTACCCAGATAACAACCACACTGTCTACATCTATTCTGTCTTACACTATAATAATCACACTTCTTACATATATCCATTCTTTCCTTCTGTTCTTCTTTAGATAGAAGTAACTTACTCTCATTACTAGGTGATAGATCAATTACATTCTTGACTACTTCAAATGTAAACTTTGCTAAATTCTTTCCTTGTTCATTAACAGAAGGAAAGTCTTCATCTCTATTCTTCTCTTCCATAATTCATTCCTCCCAGATAGAACCATCCTGTCGCAACATACTTATTCCCCTTTAATACTAATCCTCCTCTATGGCAATGTGTCATACCTGCAGGCCATATAAGTAACTTACCTCTCTCTGGTTGTATTCTTTTCTTATAATACAAGTACTCTGTTTCTCCTCCTTCATAATCATCATTCAAATAGATCATCCATACAAGAGATCTTCGTGCTTCTTGTACACTACTATTCTCATCGTGCCAGACATGATAACCTCCTCCTGCTGGTGTCTTCTGTATCTTTTGTGCCAATGAATAAAATGGTACTATTTTTAAATGACCAAAGACTTGTGTATACTCTTCTAAACATTCAAACAATACTTCATTCATTTGTTGTGATACAGGACCATTCATACTCGGACTCATATCATGTAAATCTAATGCCCAATCAAACCTACCGGCATTACTATTCTCAAATTGATCATCCTCACAATAAACTGCATCAATATCCTGATAATAATCAAAACCCCTTATAATCTCATTACAATACTCCGTAGAATATACACATGAGTATTCTCCAATGAAATCAGAATACCTTCCCTTCAATTCAGTTGATTCTTTCATGTCTTTCAATAAGTTCTTGATATTCTGGATACTTCTCTATTATAACATCTTTTAACTGATTATAATGTTTATTCTTCCATTCCTCATCATTTGATATCCATTTATCTAAAGGACAATCACCCCATGGATCTTTTATCTTATGTGGCAAATAACATCCACATTCCTTACATCCTTCCTCCGGTTCATCAAAGTGTTCACATCCTTCACATATACTCCACCGTTCTTTCTGACAATTCTTTGATGCATGAAATGATTCGTGCATCTCTTGAAGAAAAAACTCATCCATAAATTTAAATATCAATTCATTTAACATCATATTGTTTTTTTATTATATATTAGTGATTGATCCCTTTACAGTATTGTTAGTATAATATTCGACTCTGGCATTTCTTTTCTGAATTGATTTTCCTCCACTTCCTCCTCCAACCACACTCTGTCCCCATTTACCACCAGAATTTCCGGGATTACCACTATTACCTGTCGAACTTCCTCCACTACAACTATTCGTGGATCCACTTCCTCCAGGATTACCACTTCCTGGACTATTGAAATTACTAAATCCCTGTCCAACTCCTCCACCACCGGCAGCTCCAGCTGCACCTCCACCAATACTAAAATTGATTGGTTTGTAACAATTAATCGACCAATTTGCCGAACACTGATAATTACCTGCCGGATATACACCCATTCCTCTTCTTGATCCACTTCCACGACAACGATTTCTGATAGCAGTTTGATTCGCATTCATCCACCTTGCTCCAGATCCCAGTGCAATGCGACACGACCGACCAGGCATTGCAGATGCTAAATTAGTTCCACTCGTATAAGGATTAGATACACCATACCTATACTGAGTAGCACTACAATTATTAATAGATCCTCCAGGATTTCCGGGATTGCCCGATGTACCTGCTCCACCACCAGCCCAGATCCTACCATAAGATCGAATCTCAACATCTGATTTCGTATAAGTATTGTTCACATATAATGCATCTCCTCCACTTCCTCCAAGAGCACCACCTTCTCCATAAATTGCACCCGCTTGATCAACCTCTATCTCTAAATTATATAAATTTCCATCAAATGTAAGTGCATCTTTATCAGTTTGATTTGCAAAAATCGTTCCTGTTACATCAAACTTCTTTAAAACATTACGACTTAAATTTCCATTCCATGTTGATGTATTAGTATCACCATATTCCAATTCTTCATTATTTCCACTCTGAGTGACATTATATCCTGTAATTGTATCTCTTAATGAATCTACCGTCCAGTCATTATTTGTTGAAGTAACACTACTATTTTCTGTTGCATCCGGTATCCTTGGACTAATTGATGATGCATTAGGTCCATCCCAATCAACATCATCACCAGTATTTCTTAAATATGCACTCGCCTTGATATCAGAAGTATTTCCACCAAATTGCGCCTTAATCTGCGAAAATGAAATCGGATTACCCGCACCAGATGTAAAGTGTGATGTTTTTGTGACGTTCGTTGCCATGAATATAATGACTTTTTTATATTTATTGTGGAGAATACTTAATTGCAACCGTAAATCGATGACCATTCCGAAATGATGTTGCACGATGTAAAATCCTACCATCAAACATGACTAATCGATTTGGTATTGGAATCACACCATAAATGTTCTCATCCACATAAAATTGTGTCTCCCCTCCTTCTTGTAAATCAAATCTATCATTCGCATAATGTAAAAATGTAACTCCCTCCCCATCAGTATGAAAATATGGATTCTCATTTGGAGCAAAACAATTAATATACATCCGATATAATTTCATATTAGAAAGAAATGAACATTTATCCATTAACTTCTTACGAAATAACTTATATACAAATTCTGTCTCTGGTATGTTATGCACCATTCCCGTCACAATATCATCACCATTATCACTCTCACCATAATGATATGATGCATTTAAACAATAATCCCGAACAATCTTAAATTCTTTATTTTCTAAAAAATTATCATCAAAATTAATTTCCATGTTTTCGATCTCCATATTGTTTGATCCAAATATTAAATGAAATTGATATTCTTGGATTGTTTGGTGTCGGATCCGACTTACTCACATAATGACTCAAATATGGTGGAAACATTAATAAATCACCCTCACGAACATAAGGTGACCATCTACCATTACCATAATAATTTGAATCCATCTCTATTGTATTATATCTTTTTTCCTCAATCGGATCAACAAATATTACTGGTTCATGAACTTCTGAGTCAAATTTTAAATAATGAATACAAGAGAAATGTGATCTTCTTGAGAAAACATCAAAACTTGAATGTGTGTGCTGTTCCTGAAATTCACCTTTTGAATAAACATTTAACCAAATATCATCAAACTCAAATTCAACTGGTTTATCAAAAAACTTTTTTACATAATCATGATAGTACTTGAAAAATATACTATCCTCATGAAAAATAAATGAATTAATTTCATTTATATCAAATGTAGTAAACAGACTGTCAGTCAACCAACCATCAGGAACTTTTAAATTTTTTTTCTTATAAAGATATTCGATTTTATCTAATACATCATCTAAGATTAATCCGTTTTCACGAATATTTGTCTGAAACAAATGTATAGGAAATAATACTTTCTTATAACGATTCATAAATGCTCTTCCGGCTCTTCACATAAGTTAGATCTTTCCATTGATGAGGATAACAACAAAGCAGAGTATGAATATACTTATGTTTCTCTTCTCTGGTATACTCACAGTTTGGTTTAGGTCTTACTCCTGTCTCAATCGTAATATAGGCACTATCAACAAAGTATACCCATCCCTCATGTATAATACCATGATGATTCCATATTACATAATCATTAACCTTTGGAACATAACTCATGAATACAATATTGCTTCTAATGGATTTAGGTTCTTTTTCATTGCACTATAAGGAGTTGTATCCTGAATCAATACTTCCTTACCTACCTTCTTTGAATTAATCGGTGCATAATACTTTCCCTTCTTTGATGAATAGAATCCCCATATTGATTTGGGTGGTGTATCTCTATAAGAGAAGTCTGCATGATTGACTATCCATACTGCATCATACCTTGCGCTAAATGATTCAAATGAATAAGAAAAACCTTCGGGTGGTAGGTGTGGGAAATCAATCATTGGACTCTTACAATCTTTAATCGTTTTGGATTTGTACCATCATTTAAATTTTCTTCATATTGTCTCTTACATTCCTCCTTTGTTAATGCTCCCGTAACATCAGTCCATCCCATCGTCCCTTCTTCCTGTAGTTTATATAATTCTTCCATAGAGATTAAGTGCAGAATGCTTCTATTATACCAGATTCATATTCATCTAGCAAGCTGAGTTTATTTGCGGTAATAATCTTTTCCATAATCAAATGTCCATAGTCCTCATTAAATGATTCCTCATCAGATAACAATTCAAGGGCTTCTGCATCATTCTCTGCAATCAATGTAATTAACCCTCCATACTCTGACTGTGGAAATGGCACCCAGTAATCAACAACATACATGTATTTCACAAGAACTCCGCAGTAAAGTAATCAACAGTCAGTTCCATCTTTGCAGCAGTGTTTTCAATAAACTGATCTAATACCTCAGGTGCATCTTCTTTGACCACATTATACCATGAATACCATAACTCTGGATTTGTTTGTGGGGTCACTGGTGTTCTTTTAGAAAGAGGGTTCAACATAAGATTCATAATTGAGTTCGACGTTTGTTGTGTCTAATGTGGCATAATAATCATACAACCGATCATACAAGGTGTCAATACTACCTGATGATCGATTGATCTGTATCTCATCTCCGTTCTCTACTAATTCAAGTGCCTTGAGTATAATATCTAACTCATGCACATTCAGTTCAATATTAATCTCAGTCTTTTTCATTCATTAACTCCTGATAATTCAATTGGTTGTGATTTGAAATACAGTCCGGCAATTTGCATCATATCAATTAACTTTGATTGTATCTCCTCCAATTCTTCCACATCCAAATCACATTCCCAAAAATCTACCATATTAAATTCATCAAAATCTATCTTTCCATCATTATGAATAGGTGCATAAAACAATTCACCTTCAGTGCAAACAGTATAAATGCATCCATAATCTTCACAAGTAACAAATACACCAGAAAAAGTTAGATCAGTCATTAGAAGTCAAGAATGAGTTTTTCAAATTGGAGATGGTCATCACAAGAATCATCATCGTGCAAATCAATCATGTCCGTGTCTGTGTGCTTAAAGAGTTTGTCAAACAAGTCATTCACGAACTCTTGATTCGATTGTTGAGTCATAATAGTTCATCATTTTGGTGTCACGTTCTGCAAGGAACATCAAATAAGATGACATTGCGAACATCGTGATGATAAATGCCAGCATGTATTGAATAAAATTAACCTTACTCATCAACCTACTGCCATAGGAGTATACTCTGAACGTGGCATTTTGTCAAGATTGAAATCAGTTACCACCGCACCATTCGCAATACGTGTGTCCCACTCATTACGTGCATTCAGTGCCGTCACAGTTGAATAAGACTTCAGACCATTAGCATTGAAAGTAACACGTTTCTGAAAACGTTTGACCACAGTGATCATTCCTTTCTCTTCATCTGCCTCGGCAATGAATGCCTCAGGAAAGAAATCAACCGTGGTGACATTGTTGGTGATTTGCATGGTGAGTGGTGTTCCCTTGATTACCTCTGTATTATAAGGCATCCTGGTGGGGTTTCAGGACACCCTGTGCCACTTGTTTAGGTGTCCATTGCTTCGGCACTATAGACCGTTGTCTGTGCTAGAAATAGAAACTTCATCATATCATGTTCACTATCACTTTGACCGTCTAATCTCTTTGCAGGATCTAATGTATTACCCATTAATATTTTTCCTCCTCCCAATCTTTTCTTACATAGGTCAACATTATCTCTCATAATATCCACACCATAGATATCTTTAAGTGCATCTTCCTCACTCATATTATGAAACAACACTTTCACCCACTTGACTGCTGTTAGAAACTGACCATCTCCACATGCAGGGTCAAGAACTGTTTTGCCTGATACAAACTCATCCGTACCACATTCACGAATCATTCTTATCACCAAATCAGTCGGAGTAAAAACCTCGGCTGTTACTTTGACTCTGTATTCGTCACGATTAATCTCACCCATATAAGAGTGATCATTCATCCTATTCTTTACTTCATCCCACAATTTGTCTGACATACACTCTCTCTTGTTCTGTGATGTTGAAGAAATCAAACACATCATCATCACTCATTTTACAATCAATTGGTAAATTTGGCAACCTACAAAATACTTTCTCATTACCAAACCCAGACCATTTTGCAGTCTTGAGAATATACTTCATTAGCGTACTATTCAGGTTATGTGTTAGATTCTCTCCCGATTCTTTATCATTCACCAACACATAATATACCATATCAGTACCACCTAAAATACCATCATCATAAACTGGTTTTGTATATCCACTCCGTGACCACATTACTTTCTTCTTTGATGCCCAATCCTGTCGAATTCGTGAATACCAAGTTTGTTTGTTTGTGTGTAGAATTGGATGACTATCAATAAACTCTTGTTTAGTTTTAATGTCACAACAGTTATCCCACTTATTGATGATACCAGTCTCCCGTAGCAAATTCACGTTATGACACGTCACATAATCATATCTTACATCAAGGTGCTCTCTTATCTCAAACATTACCTTATTATGAACAGATAAGGCATTTTCTGATAAATCTATAGGCAAATAGAACACTGAATCATCTATTTTACAGTCAAATGTACCGTCTTGAGTAACAACTTTAGTTTTTTCGATGCCGGGACGGTTGGAGACCATATAGTCGGCGAACGTGCTTCCCACTTCAGGAAAATAAGTTTTTGTATCTAAGTTCAGAAACTTCACTGCCTTAGACTTAAACAGTTGCAGAATCTTACTGGATGGTGATAAGAAACTACTAGGAGAAACCTGAAGGAGAATACCTCCAGGTTTTAACCACTCACTGAATGTTTTCTGTGTAAAGTCAATCCATAGCTTATGTTGTGTCTTCTTCTTATTGGTAGAATCCTGAAATGGTGGATTCGTTACTATTATATCAAACTGCATATTCTCTTAGAGGTGATTTATTTAATTAAACAAACCAATCTCCAATGAGAATAATGTCGTTATACTTTATCTGTTAGATTAGATCAAACATACTCACGAAACATATCAATCTTCACATAATTTTCCTCATCCTCAAGATGATTATACCCATAAAGTTCAAAATTTGCAAACATTATATGAAGTCGCTCATTAATAAATTCTTCCCTTGTTTCGGGAGAAATATATTTATTTTGCAGAGAAAACTGAATAGCAATCTTTGCATAATTAATCAAAGTTTTTCTCCAGGTCTCTCTCATTGTTTTCACTTCTTCTGCCGTTTGTGCTTTTTTAGTGAAAATAATGTGACGAATCTTATTATTTGGATTCATAAACAAATTCCACAATTTAGCAGGAGCATTTGCGCCAGCGTCATCCATACAAATCAAACTGACTTTATATCCATCATTACCATTTCCAAGTTCATGATCTTTGACTTCTTGCTTAATTACTCTCTCATCTTTATCATTGATTTTCACAGCAGTGGAAAATCCTTTGTTTACTAAATTTCTGATAGTTCCCCTTGGAACTTTATGCCAAAATACCTGATTGATTCCAAACTCTGTATCATAAGCATGATCAAATTCATCATCCCCATAGATAATTTCTCCGGTCACAGGATTAACGGGTTGCCCATGATACCAGGAAATACCTTTATCTTTTTGTGCCCACATTTGTTGTGCAATTTGCTTCATACTCAATTCTCTATGTGGTTTATGTTGCAGATCAGCAGACATCGCCTCAGAAAATGATGATATTCTTTCATCATATCCCTCAACAGGTGTCATTAACCTAGTTGGATAATACTTATATCCATTGTTTTTAAGAATATTATGACGAGTTCTAGCACTCTTTCCTGAAACATTATTTGTCCCAGGGATAGGAACTGCATGTCCTGGTTCAAAAGAATGATCAAATCCCGTTGCTTGTAAATTACTCTCTACTTTTTCATAATTTGTGTGATCATTTATTTTAGTATTTGCATCACACTCATAATCAGACTCCCAATTTTCAATTGGGATCATCTTAACATCTCCACCATCAATCCATTCATACCCCTCTTTACAATCGGGTGCTTTTGGAAATTTTTGTGCGTTAATTACGCCGAAGGAATGCTTACTCATTGTTTTTTTAAAGGTTGTTTCAAGAATACCATGTATATATGAATCTTTCAAGTGAGTTTGAAAGATTCATTAATAAATCAAAACATTAGACTACATATAGTCTTTTAATTTAAGATACATGTTTGTAGATGTTGCAAGTTCTTTACTCTTACGTGGTCTTCTTTGACCCCACTTAAGCATAAACTTTTTACCTTTATCATTCTTTTCACGAACACCCTCAAACTTTGGTTCATTGGTTGCAAACCATGCTCCATTCTTTTGCAGTGTGCATGGTTGATTAATACTAATGATTACACCATCAGCATCACAGATATGATAGAAAACTGATTGTCCTCTACTCTCCAACTCAACATGAGTTGCTGCCTTTACACGATTGCAAAGTTTATGATAATCCTCATTAGTAACAGAGAATAGATATTCACCTTTACCAAGACAGAGTAGATGCTCATCAGATACTAAACCAGTTGCTTTCTGCATTCTACCAAGAACCGATTCATTAGGTAGAAATGAAAGTGCCTCAACAACAAGAGGTGCAACTTCAGTACCAACAGAAGAACAATCCTTCTTCCACTGATCTGCTACATTTTCATAATGCTCTGCCTCTGGACTATTAATATAGTAGTCACGAATACTATCATTAATATTATCCAACTTACCAAAGAAAGGAAGTAATTCAGGATATTGTCTCATTACAAGTCCATCACGATACTCTCTATTGCTTCCCTTAAACTTTACACCATAAGGTGAAATATACATTCCAGGAGAACAATCAGTATTATCAAATAAGATGTTATTTAATGTAGAATTAAATGTTCCTGAACATACCTGAATAGAAGAATATCCATTCTGATAATTCTTAACACTAACAGAGATTTTCTCACCATCATCAAAATGAATAAGAATATCACCTTTCTTTCCTAAATTGCGATACTCTGTATCTACACACTGAAAATAAAACTTACGATCAGGATATTTCTTAATAAGATCCTGAACTATAGACTGATATGTTGCTTCTATATTTTTAGAATACTTACTCTTAGAGAACTTAGTCTCAATATTACCGTCTACACATGCCTTCTCAAATTCCTTATTGATTTCTGAAGAAATGCTCTTAGAGGCAACTCCTAATCTCTCTGCCTCTTCTTGTAAACGTGCGGTCAATCGAATCTCTGCTGCATCTTGAATATAATGCTCGATTGATGTTCCTGCACCTTGCTTTTTTGTTTTGGACACAATTACAATCTCCTTAAAGACTAATGTTGATCGGGGATTTCTCCCATGAATCTAATATATCACCGATTCATGGTAATGTCAAGCATCTGAACCGGTTTGCCGACTGGCACACTCTATTCCTCATTTAACCACTGATCATATAGCCTTACTTCTTCCTTCCGTGCCTCAATTTCATGTGGTTGATCCCAATAATCATAATTCTCCACCGGTTCCTGACAATACCTCATTTTTCCATGATGAAACCGCAGAGAACCACCTACCCACTGTGCCAGATGAGTCAGTTCATGAAAAAGAGTTTTTATATACATCTCCTCAGACATACGTGCCTGAAGTTCAATCAAGAAGTGTCGTGGCCGATAATCATTACCAATCACATCACAATACCCAACAACACCATCACGTTTGAGACCTTTATGTTCAATCTCTACCACAATTTTGTGTCGTGGGAAAAATTCACTCAAAAACCAATGGGCAATATCCTCACACCGTTTTTGAGAATAACCGTATCCACTATGAAAGATGTAAGACATGTTCCCCAATGTAAAACCCAGATAAAAGATGATAAGAATAAAAGTTTTTCTTTAGCAGTCATGCTGGTGTTACACTCCATTCATCTGTCGGAACCATTGTATTGATAATGTGCTCAACATTTTTGATTCCATAGACTACAACTTGCTGAGTTGAAGTGTAACCATTTTTCTTCTCACGTTTCCATGAGACAATCCATCGATCAGATGATGCTTTCATTGTTCAGTCTCAGAATTTTTTTCTTTGCAAGTACAGACTTCAATCAGTGATCCTAATTTGTTCAGTAAATTCTGATTTAATTCAGGATAATCAGCATCTCCTTTACCCAGAAGATATACAAGATGCTTTATCTCATTCTTTGTTAGATTTACAATCATCCGTCACACCATCCCATAATTTCACAACCTTCATCACTTAACATTTCTTCCTTAATACCATTTGCCTTACATACTTCCCAGTCTTCATAGGTGCAATCACGGAGATACTTTCCATCCTTATCATGCACTGAGGCATATTGTTGAATAGGAAGATCCCACTTTAATCCCATCTCTTTGTATTCAGCGTAATACTCATCATCCCAAATATCCCAGTCAATGGGTTCTACATCCATACCCTTCTCTAATCCATACTTCTCCACACATGCATCAGTCAACCACAAATAACCAGAGTGATTCTGATCCCAATTGTAATACTCACCATCAACCTCATCTAACATATCAAGATCAGATTGTTCCGTGAGATCGTATTCGTGTGCCATAATAATTCAGTGTTTAATGAAAAGATTTGGGAATAATCAACGAATGTAAAGATAACCACCTGCCCAATCACAGTTCTCCAACACAAACTCACGTTCTTCGATGATTAGCAGATTGAAACGAACACCTTTTGCTGGTGCCTTGTATGATGCTGCCTTGTATACTTCACCAGTTTTCTTATCAATGAAGGCATGAACTGATTCCGTCTGACCATCGACACACTGCATCACTTTATGATACTTACGACCGGAGATCAGTGCATAAGAATAGTTACGACCATTTGGATGTTGACGCTGATGAGACTGTTGCAGTGCATCACAAAGCATGAGAGCATACTTGGTGACATTCAACTGAATGGTGTTACGTGCATCCTGTTGAGCAACGTAGTCAGTGAAAGTGGCAGTCATGGTGGTTTCCCTTGTATGAACATATTATAGGGCATCCTGAGAGGGTTTCAGGATGCATTGGGACACTTAGGCAACTGGACCAGCAGGGATTTCCACAGGTTCTGGTGCTACCATATCTTCAAACTGATGCATGTCATAAGCAAACCAGTTACCATTACGGAAGATGTAGGAGTATTCTTCACCATCAGAGAAAAACTCTTCCATATCTTTGTCAAGACGTGGTGCATTATCTTCAAGAGATTCACCACGCATAGTATAATACAGAGCACCAGACTCAGGCAGAGTTTCATTACCCCAACCAGAATTAGTCCAGGTGCAGGACATATCACCACCATCAATCAGTTCTTTTACTTTCTCAACGGTATCATAGTTGTCACGCAGAACTTTACCATTGAACGCAGGATATCCATCATAATGACAATAAACAGAAACGATGCTCTCATCTTGAAGTTGGATGCCGATGCGGGAACGGGTACCCATGGTGCCTTTGCTTGATTACCTCTATATTATAAGGCATAAAAAAGACCCTGTAAGGGTCAGTGTGACACTTCTCAAACTGTCTCAATCAGTCTTCATAAACCAAACATTCGGGTTCTGATGGGTTCTGATCACAGAACAACTCAAGGTATGACGGATCGTGATGATCACCTGCTTCAATTTCTTTCTTATGATGTTCAGCATATTCTTCCAATTCATGTAGTTCACCTTCAATGTGACGACGTTGATTGGGAGAGATCATAGGATTGTCAAGGATTTCTTTGTCCTTGGCGATGTGAGTTTCGATGTTTTCCATTGTGCTACTGTTCTTATACTTTTATTTATTTTGACTTTTTGCCTTTTCTACCAAATAATGAGCAAGAGCTTCCATTCTTTCAGGATGAATTGCACGTATATCTGCCTCTTTTAGGGCAATTTTCATGCTTTTTTCCTCCATTTCGGTCAATTTCTTGCCGTTTTTTGGTAAAGTCATAGATTTCTTTCGGTGTGTTGATATTCTAACATTAGAATCCAATATTATCTAGGAATTTAAGTTTTTATTCACATTTATTCATCAGTATTAAACCAAGAGTCAAAGATGCCACTATCTCCAGGATTACGATTTTCAAGTTTATCAAGAATTTCATCAGTAGAGATAACTGATTCTATTTTACTTATCATCTCTGCAATATTGTTGCAAACCATTGGTCTTTCTTGCCTTGCCGCAAATGCAAGTGCATTGCGAAGTGATTGTTCTGCTTCTTTGAGTGATGCTTCGACTGATTCTGAGAGTGCCATTTTTTTATTATTAAGAGTCAAGTTGATCTTTGATTGCTCGATTTACAATTTCCTGAATTTCCTTACTTGTCATACCATTTAAGAACTTCCAATTAGGATCATCTTTATCCCATTCAAGACTAAAGGTTCCGTCTTTATTCTGGTCTACTTTCAGACTGTCTTTCATTTTTCTTTAATTGCTTTCTAATCATTTTAGCATATAAAACTTCTTCTTGAGAATACCATTCAGGATGTTTTTTAGATCTTTTGATAATTTTTTTTGTTGCTTTTTTGTCGGATAAATCCACTTTAAGATTTGTTTGGATGTTTTAAGTATTTAACACTTTAACCTTCATATACTAAAGTTTACCACTAACTATGCCACTATTCACTACTCTAGTGCTACCTTCAGGCCAACCTTCTTGTTCACACTTAAGGTGCCATCGTGTCATAATAGTCACATTTTCTTTAATGGCACCAGTGAGCATTTGACGACCATCTTTGGTCATAGAAGAAAACAAACCATAACGAGTTGCCCAAACATAGAAACACTCGTCAATAAGTTCGGCACCTTCTGGTATAATGACTTCTGGTTTTGTATCAGTCTGAATCATTGTTCTCTTCGGGTGGTTTTTTATTAAATCCAAAAGGTCCTACTTTAGTTTCAGATCTTTTCTTCATAACAACACCAGCAAGAGACTCCATAATTTTAAGGATGTCTTCTGCCTTAGCACCTTCACCAAGTTCTTTGGCAACATAAAAATACTTATCAAAGAACTCTTGACTGTGCTCTTTATAGTCTTCGACTGTGATTGGTTGATCTTTCATTTAAATTTACCGAGTGCTTCTTCTTCAAGTTTAACAAGAATTCTTCTTGATTGTTCCTTTTTGATTTTATTGTAAATGGATTCATGACGACGGATCTCTCCACCCATCGAACAATTTTTCTCCATTTCACTTACATAAAACTCCAATTGAAGAAGTTCCATATCTTCAAAATCAAGTTTTGCTTCCTTGATGTTGTTCATTCTTTTCTTGTACCTTTCCAGTCCATCTTTCATTAATTGATCATATTCGTCGTCATTCATAAATTGATCGCTCATTTTCCTCCTGTATCATAGTTTAGTTGATCATCTTGCTCTTTGAGTTTAGCACGTCTCACTCTATCATGAAGTTGCTTGAGTGCTTCAGTAACCTCAGGAGTTTCTTCCCACTCCCAAGTTTCACCACCCTTTCCAGTAAATTCTTTTTTAGTCATGGATTTAAAGTTTTGTAGACAGCAGAGATACTCATGTGCCCGTGAATGTATCCTGCAAGGATTATAGCAAAGACGGACAGAAATATCAAGCCCGTTGCGATTAGGTTAGGCAACGGTGAGATCATTAATTGTGTATTTGTTTTTTCTGAGTTTGTATCGTTTAATGTGTGCTTGTCTGTGTTCATTACAATCAAAATGGCAGATTCGATCTTCATTTCCGTCCCTGTATTCTAATCGATAAGGGAATGCTTTAAATGGATGCATTTCTTCAGGTGTTAGATTCTTTTTCTTGGGAGTTTTTGTTGAACTCTTTGCCTTCGCTTTGCGAGTTGTAGTAGTCTTCTTTGCTGGCATTTTTCTCAATCATTTTTTCGTGTTGTTGAGCACCTAAGTTGTCTAAAAAATCATTCATCATTTGAAACCTTTTACTTCTTTTTTATCTAGCACATCAATATGAGAGAGAAAAGATGTTGGAGTATTCCACCAGATTGATTGTGCTTCTTCCCATGATTCTACTGTAAGAGACTTACCATCAGTTTTTGTAACTTTATAGTGATGTCGATCATAAGGTTCACTGGATGATTCTGTAAAGAACAATGGGTCGGAGGGATCAATTAAACTCATGGCATTTTCATAATTTGGGTTGTAACTTCTTGATGTCTTAGATACAATTTAATAAAGCATCTTGCCATTACTTTCATTGTATCAAGATCTTCACAGTTCTCAATTTCTCTGGATAGTTTTTCATATTCAAAGAGTTTAGATGTGGTCTCTAACTGTATGCTATCTGGATCCATGTCTTTTAGATATTCTAAACTACTATTTACCCCAGAATCTTTCAGTTCAAAGCATACTGAGTTAAACCATCCCTCCTTATTGTAAAGTTTTATTTTCGTATGTTGAGAACGAACATCCACTTTTTCAATAATATATTCTTTACCAATTATAAGATGTGAAGTGGGATCATCATTGTTTCCCCATCTTATTTGCTCTTCAGAGCATCCCGTGTATTCTATAACATCATTCTTTTTCATTTGTAATCATGCGATCTATTGCGATTAAAGTATCATAAGGAATCCATGCAGGATTTTCATCATCAAACTGAACCTGAACTTCCTTCACACTCTTTTCTAAGAACTTGGAATAAGAAGTTCTGGTGTTCTTTACATAGGAGATTGGATTGATCATTTTATTTAAACAAAGGAAAGAGTGGGGGAGCAATATCATAGTATCCCATATTATACCAATAACAATCAATCAATCTCAACTTCTCAGTGATTGTATTCTCTTCATTATAGGGATCAAGTGCCGTAAAATTCTCACAAATTCTCACAATCTCTTGTGGAACCTGTATTTTGGTCCATGTGTTAGGATCATCAACAAAAACTGGTATCATACTACAACCTGTTCCCATGCTTTCTTAAAGTTTTTATCCCAGTTTTCAGTATAAACTGGAAGGAAAGAGTTTAGTGCATAACAAATATCAACAATTTTCATTTGATTTTGTTCATCTACAGCCTCTTGCAATTCATCCAACATAAATTCTACTGTAGAAATTCGGGAAAATGATTGCTCAAGATTGTTCATGACTGTCCAAGTTTCATCGGGCATCAGGTTTCTCTTGTTTATACCCATATTCTATCACAATTTCCTTGTGTGTGCTCACTGTGTCTGATAAGGATCTCTTATGTATTTTGTAGTCATGACCTTCTTGACCCAGTTCTTTTGCAAACTGATGCAGTAAGTTCCAATTTAAGTTCTGATCCATTGCTTCAGTGCAACTTGTGTTATATTTAACACTATGGATTTCTTGGGTCAATACCTAAACTTTCAAGATAATCAATCCACCAATCAGCATCTTTCATATACTTCCAATTGGGGACAGGTTTACCTTGTTCTACAGCATAATATTCATATAAAGCATCATCGATAATCTGTGCGGTTTCCATATTCTTCTTCCTCCTCATCAACATCCGCATATGCATCTGCCACATATGGTCCGTGTGGTTTTTTGGATTCTGTTCGGACATAATTCTGTTCTTGGTTAACAGCTGCAATCCACAGTGAAAGTTTCATAACGATCCAAATCAATACCAGAGGTAAAAAACAAGCAATAAGGATTAGGGGTTTCATACAAACATTCCATTCTCACTCATATATTGAAGTGTTTCTTTCATGCTACCAATGTGATGATAACCGATTGATACTTGAGGATATGTTGCCTCTGAACCAAATTCTGACTCAAATGCCTTATCATCAAAGTCAACACCTAACACATATTCATGAAAGTTATCCCCAAGAAATTTTATGAGAGATGCCATTCTCTCACACTCCTGACTTCCGTTGCTGTAAATTACTGCCTGCATTTTAATCTCTTTGCCTCCAATCGTCTCTTTTTTCATGATTAAACCAATCTACAATTTCATCAGCAGATCCAAATCCCGTTTTATATTCGGATGGGTCGGGATCACCTAACCCCATCCGATTAAGAAAATCATCCATACTACCTTCCTCAATGTTTTGTGAAGATTGTCTTCTTGCTTTTTTCAACATTTCATAGGCAGTTGTGTTTGCTTTCGCAAGTTTTTGTGCCCATACCATATCATCAAGTTTTACCTCTTCGTTATTTGCAATACATTTACAAATAAATTCTAACCGAAGACGGTAGTTTGTAGACAGCATATTATTCTTTTGCCTCTAGGTGTTTATTTATTTTTGCTCGCAATTCCTTTGCAAGATTGAGATTTTTACGGTATATCATATATTTTACCACAGGATTGGCAGGATTATTTTTTAACCACCACAATTCCTTTCTAATGTTTGTATTCACTAACTGAAGAACATAATCAAATGCTTTTGCGACATTTGGATCAATGACTATCACATATAAAATAACTCCAAATACCAAAAAAAGCACATATTGTGCTGTCATTGGTTAAACTCCTGATTTCTACAACGGTCAAGATATTCTAATATATCTGCTCTCCATTCCATCAACTCAAAGAAACATTCTTGATTGTGAGCACATTTTCTGAGTTCATGATCTGGTTTCAATACACTCTCATAAAAAAGTCCAAGTGCATCTTTGCGCTTTTGTTGTTTATCAGTCATAGAAATTGTTCAAGAGAAGAGGTTGCTTTCTTTTTGATTTTAGAATACTTTTTGATATAATCAAGTGCTTGCTTATACGTTTTTACATTATGCACTTGACTACCATTATGTATAATACAGAACCCTTTCTTCTTTCCCGCTAGTGGAACAGCAGCCCACATTCCGTCTTTAGATACAAAACCGTCAGGATCTCCTGATTTTGGGTTCAGGAGACTCTGATTATGAACATGGGGTTTGAGAAACTTGGACATTAGAAAACGGCAGTGACACTCACAATTGTTGCTGTAGGATTACGTGCAAGGGCAGTTTTTTTTGCATCTTCATAGTCCCGTGCAACAACAACTTCATCAAATACGGTGCCAGCAACATAGAGTTGAACTTTGCATTTCATGGTGGTGTTCCCTTGATTACCTTTGTATTATAGCAGAGTGAGGCAAAGTCGGAAGCAGAGTGTGCCAGTTTATTAATTGGCAGAAAGAGTCCACAAAGGTTCCCGAAGATGATTAGGAATATCAGTTTGTGTAGGATTAACCATGTGTCTGGGAACGTTTTCTACTTTTGCAAAAAAAGAAACACAATTAATCACAGAATTGGGATGATCTTGCCAATTTTTCCAAATTTTAGTAGCATCAACTTCGATTTGTTCTCCTGTTGCAACACCAAATCCAAGATCATAATTACCATCATTGCGTTTATCTGCAACAATGACACGTTGATTTTTATTAAATTTTCGACCAGTAGTTCCCTGACAAACTGCACCATGTTTAATGGATTTGTTAAGATGTTCTCCATCCGAATTGTAAATGGTAGTTCGCATGGAGGATGTAATGTATTTTGAAGGATTCATTTGAATAATAATCTTAGATTACCTGGATATTATAGCACAATATCAACGACGTACAACTTCGAAAAAATCTTCCAATGACATTGTAACCAAAGGTTTTCCATCTGGCATCTCACACACAAGAACAGGGATTGTTTCTTTAACACAGTTTAAAACTGATTGTTTATAATAAGTTGATAGTGCAGATAAACCTTTTACATTTTTACATTCAATGGAGAATGGAAAAACTCTTTTAGCATGAGATGATAATTGAATGTCAACACCACCAGCACCCATACTACAAGACTTTACATCTTCTTGTGGAAGACCAAAAGATTCAATGATGAGATCTCTGATTTTTTGTTGAAACATTCTTCCTTTTTGTTTTAGATATCTAGTGTTCATAATGACCTCAACGACGGATAACAGAGATGGCAGGTTGACCCTGCTTAAACACGGTGTCAACGACTGCCTGAACGGATTTAGCAGTGCTGATGCCCACTTTATCATAAACTGGAACACAGACCAGTCCAAAGGTCTTCTGGGTGCCTCCTAGACGGATCACACGTCCAATACTTTGCGAAATACCGATATAGTCCATGTTTCTCATGAACAACACCGCCTCAAGTCCACTGACGTTGATACCTTCAGACAAAATAGAGTGATGAAGAACAACAAACTTTTTGTTAGGATCTTTACCCCATGCATTCAGAGTATCAAAGAATACCTCACGATTGACTTTCTGACCATCAATGATTGCACCAGTCTTGGATGTAATATACAGACAGGAATAACCACGTTTTGCTAGTTCATTACGGAAATCAGATTGACTCAGAAGTTTGATAATCTGTTTGGTAGAACGTGCGGCAATCAGAATCTTATCCAGTGAGTTCTCATCAATTGTCTCAATCAGATTCTGACAATCACGGTCGGCAATCATTTGCTTGTCCTGAACCATATCCAGTTGCTTTACAACAACCTTAGGTGGCAGAATGTATCCTTGCTCTACTAATGTAGGAGCAGGAATGTTACAGATGACTTTACCGTAGACCTCATAATCATTCATCCCTGGCTTGTAAATAGAGAGAGAATGCTTAGGAGTAGCAGTGAAGAAGTAACACCGATCAGCATCAGCAGAAAAGTGCTCCGTAGCAGGGAAAAAGTTACGTTGGACTGAGTTATGCGCTTCATCAAAGTAAATCGTGTTGACTTCGATATCTGCTTCTACAAGACGATGTAGAGAGTGATATGTGGTAAAGATTACTACATTCTCACCAGCAGTTCTAGCAGTATTTACAAAAAGATTGATCTTTTCTGCTTTTGTTGTGGAGAAGTGTGAAGTCTCACCACTATGAACATGCATCACATGTGTGTGAGTTGTATCAATTACCTCAAGAAACTCACTACAAAGTTGCTCTGCAAGCAGAATACGTGGTGCTACAACAACAATAGTAGAACCATTATCAATATACTTTTGATTCTCAACAATATCATGTATCATACACAAGGTCTTACCACCACCCGTAGGGATGATCAACTGACCTTTGTCATATGCCAGCATCTCATTCAGTGCTTTGCGTTGATGGGGTCTGAGAGTGATGGTCAAAGGTGTCCCTCGATTACCTTCTTATTATAGCAGAAAACCGTCCCCAGTGCGACCTGGTAGACGGTTCTTAAAGTGTCTTATAGCTTCCTCTTCAACCCTAACAAAGGTAGTCTACATGGTTTTTAGAGTCTTGTCAAGTCCTTATACTTGAAGTATCATTACAGAGTAACTTTTGGTGCTAGCACTAGAACTAAAAGTAATTTTAAATCCAGCAGTTGTTTTATTCACTTCAGGAACAGTAAATGTTGATGTTCCGGTATTAGAAACAATTACCGTATAGTTTGCTGATTGTAATGCAGTGCTAAAACTAAAGTTTGCATCATTAGTGCTGTTTGCTGGAGCATCCAAATTATATCCGTCAGCAGGAGTTGGTACTGCACCACTAACAATAGTTCCAAATGCAACAACAGGACTTAAGTTTCTAAATGATGATGCAGTATTTCTAATCTGGATGTTATCTCTTGAGGAGTTATATACTAATCCTCCAGGAACAAGTCCATTTGGAGTAACTTTTCTTGAAAGTACTGTCCCAAATCCAGATGGATTCTGCCATAAATTACTAACAACACTTATCTGAGTTTCTGTTAATGATGGAGGAATGAAATAACTATTCATCGATGTAGAAGCAGTTCCTACATCAAATACAGACCTTGCAAAGTAAGTATTGACACCAACTGATGATAAGTATTCTGATTCACTTCCACCTGGTATATGATTTTTTGAAATTATTCCAAGATTAGTTGATCCAAATCCTACGGTAGCAACTCCAACTGTAGGAACTATTAGAAAATTAGATGAAATAAATCCTGCTGCACCACTATCAACTTGGAAATCCCCATAAGACAAGAATGGAATTGTTGAACCTAAATCACTTGGAATTGTTCTAGGATCTGATTGAAAAGATCCGTCAATATTTGTTGTAATTCCAAGTGTCTGCTTGGATATGAATCCTTCTGTAGAATATGCTACTCCAAATATTTGAAGTTTTGGATTAATACCTCCAGTAGCAAAACCAACGTTTGTTGTTGTTCCTATACCAACGTCATTTCCAACATAAACATCAGAAGATACTGTTATTCCTCCTCCAACTTGAATATCTTGCACACTCAACTTATTAAATGTGCTAATTCCACTTAAAGTATTAAAATTTTGACTATCTGAAACTGGTATAGGACTACCATCACCAAGAGTTACTTGTTCTGAACCTGTTCCGACTGTAAGTATACCTACAATTTGAGAATTTCCAGTAATAAGAGCATCACCACCAACTTCTAAATTATTTTCTAATGCAGCACCACCACGATTTACACCAACTTTTCCATCATAAGTGACTTCAAACTGTGTTGAATTGTCATAGTTGACATTGAAACTTTCTGTTGTGCCTGTACCAGTCCCTTCATGAAGATTGATACTGACTCCACCAACATCGTAGTTATTAATATCCAAACGTCCTGTGCCTGGTGTATAGAGTAACTGGGCACTACTATTACCTGCACCTACAGATTCACCAATACTTACAGATGAGTTTGTTGTACTCGTAACAACAAGACTTGCTGCAGCAGATTTATTGATTCTTAAATCATCAAAGGTTCCAATACCAACATCAGCATTAGTGATGTTTGCATTCGTGATTGTTCCTGTGGTAATTGTTCCGGTAGTAATCGTTGATGTTGTTGATTCTGTAGGACCAACAAACTTACTCGCAGTTACAATACCACTTGTATTTGCACTGAAACTAGATGACAGTTCAGATGGTAAACTAACATTACCTGTTCCATCGAAAGATATAGTGCTTGATTCTAAATCACCAGTGATATTAAAATCTCTCGCAGTTTCAAGTTTAGTTGCAGATGCAGCTACACCAGTTACATTACCAGTTACATTACCTGTTAAATTTCCAACAAAACTAGTTGCAGTAACTATACCACTTGCAAGAATATTTCCACCATCAAAACCCGCACCAGTTGCTGTGGCAGGGTCTCCTCCTATTTGTAAATTATATACTGGATTTGTGGTTCCAATACCAATCGATCTAAATGTATGTAATCCTACTCCTTGTGAAATCCAACCAGTTGTTGAAATTGCGAAAATATTTTGAAGACCGGAGGCATCTCCAACAAATTTTGTTGCTGTGATTACTCCACTACTAGGATCTATATTGACTGGTCCCACTTTTAGATCATTATAAAAGTTTGCAGTCTGTGCAACTCCTAAGGTTATTGTTGTTGTAAATCCAGTAATTTTTGCATTTCCAATCAAATCGAGAGATTCAGTAGGGATAGATGTTCCAATCCCCACCAGACCATTCGAATTTACAATGAAATTATCATTATCAACCTGAACACCATTCCTAAAATTAAATGACTTCCTAATATTTGCCATTATTATAAGCTTTAGAGTTATTTATCCTGTAATTTTTGTTCAAGTGCATCGACCTTACCAGAGAGTTCTTTAATTGCCTCTACAAGCAGAGGAACAACCTTATGGTAATCAACTGCAAGGTATCCATTGTCTCTTGTTGTAACTGCTTCTGGGAGAACTTTTTCAATCTCTTGTGCAATCAATCCAACATCATTTCCCGACTTATTAGACTTATCATTCCAATCAAATGTATTACCACTGATTGAAATGACTTTTGATAGAGGATCATGGATTGGAGTAATATTATCCTTTAATCTTTCATCGGAGGACCAGAATGCTGTAATATCGTCAGTTACACTCAAAATACCAGTAATTGTGGTATTTGTTTGAATTGCAACAAGTGATCCTACAATAGAACTTATTTTAAAATCACCAGATGAAGTATCAATAGTATTATCATCAGTCTGGGCAATTTGAATATTGCCAAATGTTGCACCTGCTGCTACTATAGTTGAAAAAGTAGTGTTTCCAGTTACATCAAAATCTCCTGTAATGTTTGTATTGCCACCAACAAAAAGATTTTTAGCAATACTAACACCACCATCAATCACAACAGAACCATTTCCAATACCGGTACTATTTGTAGTATTAAGTATTCTTAATTTACCAATAAGTGCTAGTGTATTTTTAATTCTTACTTCACCACCAAAGGTAACAGGTCCATCAAACTGTGAAAGAATTTGACGTGAATCTCCACCTTCAACAACAATTCTTTCCTTAACAGTAATTTCGTCAAAGATTGCACTCAATCTTGCGGGATCTTCTCCAGTAACTGTCGGAATTGGAGTATCAAATGAAGTTTCCTCACCAGTCGAAGAAGATTTCTTGGTATTACCAATATAGAAGTCACCTCTGTTGTTCATACCAGTATAAACAACAATACCAGCAGATCTTTCTTGAGATTGTGTTAAGAACTCTTCTTTTTCTGTCAGAGTTCTTGTTTGAACTTGTGGAAGACCAGTTGAATAGTTACCTGGACCATATCCAAGATACTCAAACGTATGTCCCGATGCACGAATAATTGATGGTCTGCGGAACTCAACAGGAATTACATTAATTTTTTTGACTAATGAAGTATCGGAATGTATTCCAACATTTGATGAGAAAACACCACGAAGAACGGTCAGTTTATCTGAACCCGTAATCGATGTTGATGCGACTCTCATAATCTCATCATCAATTTGAATATAAGATCCTATTGGCAATCTTTCAGTAAGTCCAACACCAGCAGATACTCCAGATTTTGGATGGGAAAGAGGAATTAAAGTAGTATTGATTCCTATAGTATTTCCACCATTATTGATAACGAAAGTATCTCCACTATAGAAGGTATTTTGCCTACCTGCAAGATTTTCTGAACTTGAATCTGATACACCTGAATTAGATGAAAAATTATGTTTTAATAGAAATGCTGGACTTGTTAGTGCTGTAGTAGTTTCTGCAGTAAATGTATTCAAATTTACTTTAGATTTTACGAGATAATCCCCAAGATTATTACTACTTGCATCAATTACTCTAAACTTATTACCAGAAATCAATCCATGTGCAGATGAACACGTAAAGGTTGTAATACCACTTAGGAATGTAGAAGAACTTACTGAAATTGAAGGTCCACTGGAAAGAAGAATGCTTCCTTGGAAAGTAGAGGGATCACCAGAAGTTTTAGCAATTGCAATTTTATTTGCACCTGGAACATTAGTAATTCTGTAATATGCATCAGAAATTGTTGCAATACCAGTAATCTGAACTACATCCCCAACATTTGTTGAGATACCAGAATTTGATACCGTAACAGAACCATCCTGATTTCCACCTATTGAAGCATTGTCAAAGAAAAGTGTATCTGAATTAGAATATCCGGATCCAGGTGCTTGAATATGGAAACTATTAATAGTATTACCAGATACGACAACTTGTGCAGTGGCACCATTCCAAGTTGAATATGTATTTTCATTGTAAAGTTTTACATTATAATATGTCCCATTAGTTCTTGTTCCTGATCCTGCACTAGTAAGTGTCGCAGTAGAAATACCGGCAAATTTATGATTTCTAGTAAATGTTATAGTTGAAATACCACCACTATCTGGTGAAACAGAATCTACAATAAGACCGCCACCAAGTTTTGTCATGAAAGAATCTGCAGATTCTCTGGTGATACTTCCTTTTAAATCACTTGTATTAACATCACCAATTGGAAAAGAAAGTGCTCTTGACTTAGTTGATCCTGGATTATCATTTACATTGTCTCTATCAGTTTGAGGATATAAATTAGTAACATTTTGACCATACTCCAATTCTGTAAATTCTGCAGAAATTTTATTGTCTGCTTTGAGTGCATATATGTGATAAACACCATCTTGTTGATTTTCAACATATTCATTAATTACTTCATTACGATAAACATAGAAGTTACTCTGCAAATCATTTCTTTGAAATCTTGGAAGACTTAGATTTCTGGTGCTTGTGTTGTTATTGAATAATCCAGGATTTCCAGTTGTATTTGAATATGTAAATGACATATTGTCTGCGCTTACTGTTGCAACAGTAAATGTTCCATTATATCCACTAGTCGCAGAACCAACAGTGTTATTAGTATCTGTTACATTAGTGATAATAATTTGATCCCCAACATCAAGATTATGTTGAAGTTCTGTAATTACAGTTGAAGTATTTGTGCTATGAGAACATGCCGAAATAAATCTTGGATTTCTATTATATTCAAAATCATTTAAACCAATTGTTGATAAAGTAAAGTCTGTATTTTCCCTGACACCGGTTGTGCTGGATTCTTGAATAATAAATCCAGATTCTGGTGTTTTTGCATTTATAAGTTCTTTTGGAATAACAACTCTGAACTTATAAATCTTTTCATCCAAACTTCTATTGTCTGGTGCTCTCTTAATAAATGTAGGATTAGTTTCTGCACCAATACCTGCAACACCTAAAGTGTTTAAAGTGGAATAAATTCCATTCGTAGTGTTTACCGTAATATACCAACGATTTTGTGTAGAATCAAATTGAACCGGACTACCAGCATCACCGGCAGATTTATCAGTAATTCTGCTTACAACTCTAAGGTCAGTGCCCCCATAAAAAATAATGAAATTTTTATTATCAGCATCTGTTTTTGTTGATGCTAATTGAATTTTAGGTCTATCAGCAACATCTGTCGCATCAGAAAGGGAAATTACATAGTATGGTTTATGTGCATCAATATTTTCTGGATAATCGGCAGAAGAACTCAGAAGAATGATTTTTTCTCCAGTTTGTAATCCATTATTTAAACCAATAGTCAACTTGCTATCTGCACTGGCAGTAACATTAAATTCTTTAGTGGATGATGTTAATCCATCCTGCATATAAATGTTTGCTTCACTGGTTCCTGAACCAACATTTACAAATAACTTATCATTTACTTTTGCACCAATACGGTATCCTTGAGTCAAAACTGGTGGAATACTATCTTCCGACTCAAATCCACGAAGATATAGGTGAGTTGAAACTCCAACTGCAGTGGTAACTCCAACATCAATACTTAACCAATCAATACTTTCTTCTGCTTCATTTGTTGATCTTGGAGGGATAATATTTGTAATAAATGCCTTATTATCTTTAGCAAATGCTTCTTTTTTAAATCCATCTGCAATCAAAGACAATTGTCCAAAGTTAGAGTTTGAGTTAGTAATAGATGCATCTCCACCACTTTCAATAGAGAAGTGTTTGTTATATCCAATCGCAAAAACAGAAACAATTTGTAGAATTGCATCATTTGTGATACGAATGTGAGTTTGCTCCCATCCTTGACGATAAACAGCATTAGAATCTAAATGATATACTTGATCTGGATTTGTAGATGATGATCCATTCGATAAATCTGCACCAGATTGTTTGGTTATATTAATTCCAGCATATCCTCTAGAAGTTTTATCATACTTTACAAACGCACGATCATCCTTTTGAAGACTGACTCCAGTGAATTGAGCCACAACCATTGAACGGAATCCAGATGCTTTGCTTCCATCTGCCAACATTCCATTCATTCCAAAAACAGAACGTAATGAGATGTTAAAGATATAAGGGGATGCACCAGATACAGTATCAGTTTCAATTGTTACTGATGCTCCAGATGCAGTTCCTGGTGTTGGAAGATTCTTTCTAAATGTTGGAAGAAGATAAGTAAAAATTCTTGCATTAGATGAATCAACACTTTGAACTTTTGTTGAAATATTATAATCTGTTGGCGAGACACCATTAATCTTAATTGGTGTTCCTACAGTAAGACCATGATCTACTGTTGTTGTTACTGTAACCTGATTATTCGGTGTTCCACCAGATCCTGCTTCGATTGCAGAAATTGAAATTGGATCTGATGCAAATGCTCCAACAATCTCCCATTCAGGTCTTTGTTTTGCAAATCCATCAGGATCCTGAGGATACTTACTATCAATATTTCTATCTGGACTTCCTGATGATGTGTTATATGCGTTTGAAAGTTTCGCATAATACATATCAAGATCAGTTAAATCATAACCAGTTACTTGATTAACACCATCAGCATACTCAAAACAAGTTAGTTTATGGTGAGAAAAAATTGGTTTTGATTTATTATTTACAGAAAAGTTTGTTGAGTCAGTATAAACAGTTCCGGATTCATTTCCATCAAAGAAAGAGAACTGCCAGAAATAACAAGTACCAGTAATTCTGAAAATAGCAGAATTTGGTACATTAACATCAGTTGGATTGGGAACATAAAGTGGGCGCACTTTGGTCTTTCTTAAATCAAGACCAACAATTGAAGTTCCACGAGGAACAATTACTCCACCATTAACACTATTAAACTTATGAAGAATATTATCTTCTTGAGTTAAATCAAAATTACTAGCAAGATCTAAATCTAATGTTGTTTGTGCTGCACTTGATGCTCCTCCAGGAGAAACAACTTGAGATGCTCCACTCACATTCTTAATATAAAATCCCGGTCTATTATCAACTACGTGCTCACCAGGCATTAAGAGGATGGTGGTTTTTTCAATTAAATCATTGTTACTTCCTTTGACATATGAAAATCTTGCCGATTCTATAATTGCTCTTTGAATTGTTTTAAATGGACGAGCAAGTGAATTACCTTGATTATCAATACTATCAGTCGAGTCTAAATCTGATGGACTTACATATAGTATACGACCTTCAGTATTCTTAATGAAATTGTCAAGCTTATTGAGTGGCATCTTATTACGATTTCTAGGACATTTCTATATTTTATTTATCTCAGTAAATCCTCTTCTCCATTATAGAAACTTTGTATTTCTTCTGGTAAGTTCTCTGGATTTAATATCTCAATATCATCAAAGCAAGGATGACACTGTTCCATAATCAAATAATTAGATCCTTTGTAAATATCTTCTACAGAATATTCTTTATTGTTATCTGCTTCTTCTATTATTTCTCGATCATAAAAATAACCCACAGGCAAATCATCAAATGTAAATGGAACATCATTTAAGAAGAACATCTTGACTATCATCCTATAGTCATTATACCAACAATTCTTTGTGGTTACTGTATAAGACATAATAATATTATTCTTTCTTTTATTTATTTTCATAAAAAAAGGTTCCCGCACCACCAGGAACCTCATGTTAGTCACTCACCAAAAGAAAACCCTATCATATAATCTTCATTTCTCGCAGAGTGACTTTACATATAGTGGGGCTAACTCCTTCCCCTGAGTGCGAGTAGGGAGACTTGAACTCCCACGAGCACAATGCTCAACAGATTTTAAGTCTGGTGCGTCTACCGATTCCGCCATACTCGCAAGGCATTACACTTATCCGTATGCTATGTGGGCATTACACCCAGTATACTGACAGTTTATAATGGAGTAAGACACAATTTCCGTTGTGAATATCCAAGGGGGTTTATCCTCACTTACAGGGTTTCGGTATATCCGAACCGATGAGCACCTTGGTTGGAACGTCTCAAGTTCCTAATGCTTCCTGAGAGGATCGAACTCTCCTTAGGCAAATTATGAGTTTGCTGCATTCACCAGATTGCTAAGGAAGCAGATAGTGTAGATGACAGGGTTTGATACCTGCAATACTCTCCGAAGAGGCGTGTTTTCTTACATCACAACTACACTAATAGGAATGCCGAGAATTGAACTCGGATGACCCCGTTATAAGCAGGGCGCATTAACCATTATGCGACACTCCCTGATGATGAACTACTGAGCTTCGTTATTGTTCTCAGTGTGTATTCGTATTAGTTCATCATCTGCAGGCATCATGACTGCTGCCTTACCATCTTCTCTTACAATACCTATGGTTTCACCGTTTTCGACTCTTTCTAAGAGTTCATCAAAATTGTCTTCCCATTCTTTCAGGGTAAAAATCTCCATTTACACCTCCAGTGGTTCTGCATAAACCAAGGCATCTTCTGGACAAGTATTACGGATGACCTCAAGAACATTCATGAACTGATCTACAGTATCACAAACAATTTCTTTGGTGTCTCCTTCACTGGAATAGATGTAGATTGTGCGTTTGGTGGGGTCTACAACACAACGTGTGAGAAACTCGTCTTGCATGGTGCCTTGGTTGCTTACCTTGTTATTATAAGGCATCTGAGTGCCGGTGTCAAGTGTGCCAGTCGGGGAAGTGGTCAAATCATTGCGTCTACGGCAGAAATTACGTCTGCATTTGAGGTTTTTCTTTGAGTTTGTTTTGATTTAACGTTATTCGATCCCCAGTTTTGCAACTCTTTTTCCATCTTCTTTTCTTTTACCTTATTGAGATTTGATCTATTAACAGCAGCATCTCTTTGAGTTCGGAGAGATGTGATTTCTGACGATAATGTTGAAATAGAATTTGCAATAGCAACACATTTATTTGCACCAGCAGTTCCCGTCAGTGATGTATTAGTCGCATATGGTGCAACACCAACACCAGCATAGGCACTAAATGGACCTACGTTTCTTGGACCAATATGATTTGAAGATGTTGATGATACATTTTGACCTGATCCTACTGTAGGGGAGGTTTCAAAATTTGTAAGATATTCTTTACTGCCATCTCCTCCCCCTCCAACATTATAATCATCTGCACTCACTTCTGTAGTATTATCACTAGATACAGTTTTTCCATTATCTCGAATATTTTCATGTCCAAATCCAGAGTAAGAAGAGGTTAAAGTTACAATACTGGTTGGATCAAATGGATTTTCTGCACCATAATCTAAATTTGGACCTGCCATTTTTTTATAGATCTCAAGTGCATCTCGATCTTCAATAAGAGTATAATTTCCAACATTTTCTGTAGTGGCACCGACACCTGTACTTGCTATTACTCCTCCCGTAGTAGTTGCAGTATAAACAATACCTGACCAACAATTACGTTCGAGTGCTTCTGCAGATAAGGTTACTATTTCTTGTTTTTTTGCATTAATTTCGGCATTATAAGAAATAATTTGATCATCAAATTCTTTACAGAATTCTTGAAGTGTTTCGGCATCTTCTTTTATTTGATTCTCAGCCTTTCCTACAACACTATCATCAAAATAAAGATCTTCTGCTTTTTCTTCTTTTACAGTCTTTGTATATGTTCCGTCAGCATTTTCTGTAATAGTTATTGAGGAGACAATTCCAACTGCTTTCACATCAGATGATGGTTCAAATGCATCATCTAGTTGCTTTTGATCTTTCTCAAAGACTTCTCTTGCTCTATTCCTTAATGATTCATCCATCTTCAATTCTCCAATTCAGATACTCGTTGTTTCAATTCTTCAATTTGTTTTTGTTGTTCTTTCATCCCATCAATCAAATGAGCAACTAAATTTTCATAAAGAACTCTTTTATAAATTCGTCCCTTTTCTTTTCCATCTTTGACACTATTTACCATCGTTTTATAAACGACTTCTGGCACAACTTCCTCAACTTCTTGTGCAATCAATCCAACCATATGTGGATATTTTCCGGCAAGATCTGGAACAATTGTTTCATCCCAGTCAAAGGTCACTGGATTCAACTTCATAATCTTATCCAGACCATTTGTCAATGGTTCTATATTCTTCTTGAGTCTTATATCGGATGTATGTGGTCCAGTTGAAACAAATGAACCATTATACATCCAAAATCCATTTAGATTTCCAAATGGACTATTTTGAAAAATGCTTGCTCCATTACTCTTAATAATAGGTGCTGTAGCTCCCCAATCTGGAGTAACCGAAGATTTGAGACCATTTAATTCGGAAAAAATGGCACTATAATCAACAGTCAATGGTCCAATTGAAACATCAGTTCCAAGTCTCACATCTGTTCCTAATGTATTCCATACACCAGTATGAACATCAAGACCAATAGAATTGAAACTTAATGGTGATGTTAATGATGGTCCTGCTACAAGTGCAGCACTAAAAGGAACTGTTAATGCACCTTGTCCAAAGTGTCCCTTATGTGCCGCAATTGATCCCGGTTCCCAAAAACCTTTTGGTATATTTAATGCACTTCCTAATATAGGATGGATTACATCTACAGTTCCACTATCTAAACTTTGAAAAGCCATTATTTACAAGTCTCCGCAATATCTGTAATTAAGTCGGCAACGGGACCAGGAATAAATGTGCCTAGTATTCCTGAAAGTGGCGAACCCTGAATAACATCGGCATATAATAACCTCAAATAACCCTTTGCATTTAGAGTTATACTATCGGCAGATGTTACACAAACCTTACCACCGGCAAGATTGAGTTGTTCATCTGCTTTCATTGTAATGTGATCATTTGCCTTGATTAGGATTGATCCGTCACTCTTATCACCAACAGTTTCAATGTATATATTTTTTGCAATTAGTTTGATATTTCCGTTTGCGGCATCTAATACAATATCACCATTTTCACATACAATTGACTTGGCAACATTCTCTTTTTCGTCTTCATTTCTTCCCTGAGCAAGATTAGTTCCTAAAATTTCATGAGAACAACCAGGAACAATTTGCGTATTACTTCCATTGAGACTATGTATCTGACAATATCCACTTTTCAGCATCTCAATTTTATTGGTGTCAATGTCTTCACCAACTTTATCTTGCTCACCAACCGGACCCATAATAATGGTGCCAAATGGGTTATCTGAAACAATAACTTCTGGGTTTGTTGGTTTTACCATTTAACTCACACAATCAACAACACGGACAAGATCTTTTCTTGTAAATCCTCTTTCTACTAACACACTTCTTCCTCTTAATGTATCAATTGGTCCATCTAGTGATAGTTGGACATCATCTGCAGACTCATCAAAGTCTGAAACACGAGTGAATGATAGTATTGGTTCAATAATAGCTCCTTCACCTGTTGGACTATTTATTTCAATATCTGGATACCCTGGAAGACCACATGCATTTGTTCCGATTTGGATACTGACAATTTGTCCAAACTCGGTCATTTGAACAGTTGCCTCAAGTCCTGGAATATCTGGAGTAATTATAATATTATCATTTGTAGTATATCCTATACCAGTATCCAAAATTCTAAACCCTTCTAAACAAACAACAAAATCATTTCCACTCGGTTGACCAGTATCTGATGGAGGATCAAATTCAGTTCTACCGTCTGTTGGTGGTGCAACTGGTGTTGTTGTAAGTATTATATCAATAACTTCTCCACCAGTTCCAGTTCCAGTTCCGGTTCCACCAGTTCCAGTTCCGGTTCCACCAGTTCCAGTTCCAGTTCCGGTTCCACCAGTTCCAGTTCCGGTTCCACCAGATTCACTAATTACTGAATATCCACTAGTAAATGTATCTTCGCAACCATCAACAAAAGACACAAATGGAGGTCTTGTATATCCAGAACCACCATTTATAAGATTTACACCGATTGTTCTTCCAATATTATCTACAACAGCTTCGGCAACTGCACCTACTCCTCCACCACCAAAGATTTCAATGCTTGGTGGTCCACATTTATAAGCACTTGGGTCACATTTAGTGATGTCTGACGGAATAGTTCCTGCCGAATCTCCAAGAGGTTTTCCAAAGATTTCAATTCCATCAATAAACTTTGTCGCATCTTCAATCAGATCTCCTGCTGATGGTGGACTTAAGAATCCTGCAAAGTCATCAATCTGAGATTGAGATGGTCCACCCCAAGGACTTGCCTTAAACTTTTTGATCTCGGGACAATTTGGTTTTGCACATAAGAATGCTTCAAATCCTAAAATGTAGTCAAGTGCCTGGAATACGTTACCAATAATTTTTGTAACTCCACCAAGAACATCATTAATCTGATCTAAGATTGGGCCAACTGCTTGATCAACGATTGCTGCAACATTATTTACAAGTGCATTAGTAAATTGTTGTGCGGCACAGAAAGGAACATTAACAATTTTTCCAATCATTTCAAATAAGAAGTCCCCAACAAGATTTGCAAGATTAGAAATAACATCTTTAAATGCACAGAAAATATTGTCTATTACAGTTTGAATAATAGTATTTTTAATTGATTTTAATACTGTAGGAAGAATCATATGAATAAGATCTTCAATACCTGCTCTAATTTTATCAATTAAGAAATCTCGTAGTCGATTAACAAGAATTTTGAGAACTGCACCAATAATTTGAGATGTGCTTCTAATAAGTGCCGTAAGATTTTGTATCTTATTAATAGTTCCGTTTACATATAAATCGGCATATTTTTTGATTCCTTTTAGGACTGTGAAAAACTTTTGTAGTTGTGTATTGATTTTAGACATCTCTGATGTCCCACAAGGATCTGGCAGATCTCTTTCTGTCTGCATTCTTGTGATTGCATCTCTAAATGCAACACTATTAAAAAGTTTTTCACATGCAGGAGTATTTTTAAAAGTCATTCCTAACGGAGTTTCTCTTGCCACGCACCCGTCAGCATCTGCCTGTTCTTGCAAATCATTACCAAATTTTGCTGCAAATAATGCATCTGTTTCGGCAGATAACATTTTATATTTTTCTTTCTCTTCATCCGTCCAAAGATCGGAAGATTTTTCATTTAATTCAGCAATCTGTTTTCTATTTGCTTCTATTTCTGCATCAAGTCGTTCATTATCAAGTTGAAAATATGGATTATTAAATTCCAAATCCTTGTCCGGGACCGGCACAGGGTTATCACTTGTGGTGGTTGCTTTTGTTGCAGGATCTTTTGCTGTCTCAACAGGTGCAGAAGATTGAGTTGATCCTGGACTTTCTGTTGTTTTTACAGTTGCATTAGGTATCTGTAAATTACTATTTCCAGCAGTATTAAAATAATGATTTCCAAATTTAGTTACGTTTATATTTTGAGATGGGTCATTAAATGCTGAACCAGTTCTAAAACCAGTCGATGCCATCGCACTGTTGATCTCATTCGGAGGTGTATTTCTTGCTTCTAGTCTACCTCTTAAGTCTGACCGATTTTCAGCAATAGCAATTGCTTTTTCTGCATTATCAAGTTCTACCTGCGAAAAATTATTATTAATTGATCCATCACTAACAACTTGAAATTGATTTTTTCCATAAATGACTCCGGTTATACTGGCATCATTTGCTAGAAAGGTCCCCTTTCCGACAGCACCACTTTGTATAAGTCCAGCACGATTTAATATAATTCTAGCAACAAGAGCCTGTCCTATTAAATCTTCACCTCTAGATTCTGCGGCAACTGTTCTTATAAAAAGTTCTCTTTCAGTATATGCCATCTATAATTTTGCCTCCTTATCCTGATATTTATTCACTTTTTGGCACCATCAAAAAAGTTTTTATCCAAATCAAACTTTGTCATCATCGATCTCGGAACACTTGGAGATAAGATATGAGCATTGAATGGAGGATTTCCAAGAGTATACCTGCTTACAGATTGTCCTAATGTTGTTCCATTCGTCGATTTTTTAATTTTACCAGGGTCATGATTAGATAAAACTTGTGTAATCACCGGAATCTGACAATCTTCATCCATAAAAAATCCAATTACCCATTCTCCACCCCAAATTCCCGAACTTTGATAGTTACGATTTCCATGTGTTGTTGGTTTTGCAACAATTGCCCAAGGAAGATCCTTATCAAGAAGTTCATATGCATCATCATTACTTCTCATCGGATGCATTCCGGGTATTCTAACTTTTACCCTATCTCCATGCTGATCATGCCATTCAACTCCATAGTGTTGATTACTTTCAGGAGGAACTTGTCCTAAAAACCATTTATTATTACCAAAATCATATCCAGTATTATTTGCCATTTCTAGTTTTTACCTGTATATAGACCGTATGTATCACGAACAAGAGTCATTGCACTAAATGATCTTTGGGGATCATAATGATGACATAAATCTAAAATCATATAATTACCACTCTCTACAGGATCAACTGAACCTTGCTCCTTTTCTCCCGGAGTAATAATTTCTAAATTACACTTAACAATATCACCTGCCTTAAGATTTGGATTGCAAGGAACTTGCATTTTTACCATCTGTGTAAACAATAAATTATATCTCATTTGAACAGAACCTTGATAACTATTCACATCACCTTCATCACTTTCTTCTACCTTTGAGGAAAGACAACCAACATCTTTTATACTGAATAGTGTTCTAGTATGCTTTTTATCTTGTGGTGTCGGTGCTTCATTTTTACCTAGTGATTTTTTTAAAGGTCCTATATTAAATTGTTTTTCTTCTAATAGGAAAGTTTTGGGATTAAATACACACCTACGATTTGAATACACACCAGATTTTAGTGCATTGATTAGATTTTGATTTTTAATAATACTAAAAGATAAAATTTTAAAATCATTTGAATTATCACTCACACTACTTCTATTGAAATCATTGCGGAAATAAATTGCGACCGGTTTTTGCTCAATCAAAGTATCAATTGATTTAAAATAGTGTCCGTCACGAGTCTCATAAAAGAAAAATCCAGGATTTCCATTTTCTGGGGCAGATTTTGATGCTAACATACAAATCACATCAAATGGTGATTTATTATTGCCTATAAACGGATACTTATTCGAAGTTTTCTCCGCATAAAATTTGTCAATATCCAATAAATCACGTACAATCAATTCAACCGATTGTGTATTATTGGTTGACTTCGAATAATTTTTCTTCACAAAGGTTTCTTGATTTTTAATCGCAGATTTAGAAACAAGACTTAGAATGACAGACTCACGATTTGAATCTTGATCTGGATTGATGGAACCATTTACATATAATGGAGTTGTTGAAAAATCTAATGTTCCAAGTGCCGATGATATTTTAAATCTAATTTCTTCAGATCCATCACCAACAATTGGAAGTGTATTATATAATGTTCCGGGTCTTTCTTGTTTATCATACTCCTTATCATAGGTCGCAACATTTTGATCTACCTCAACTAATCCAGTATCCACATATGATACCGTGGCGGTAATATTAGGAGATAATAAACTTTCATAATAATCAAAACTCGTAACTTTAGATTGAAGTGGAAAGGATCTTCCTTTCTTACTAATTTCAAATTTTTGATATTTTGATGCGACTGCTGGGTTTGCCATTTATTTTATATTCATACTCCTTAGAAAGATTATACCGGTATTGGTTGATAATTATATACTGTTCTTTTATTATTTATTGGTTGTATATAAACATTTATAATTTCTTCTTCATCTTCGTACATTGGTTGATTAATTGCTGCCATTTTTCTTTCGTCTGGTCTTGCTTGTGTAAACATATTAATAGATCCTCCTTCACCTGTTGCTACTGTAGATTTCATTTTATCATAATATTTTTTAGCAAGACCTCTAATTTCTGGTCCACCTGACCACTCTGGCGCACCTGATTTTAAATTCCATAAATCCCATTTTGTCTGTGGGTCACGAGAGTTCGGACCATATGGAGGATTCTCTTCCCTAGCAATTTCTGCGTGAGTATAAACTCTCCCCAATTTTATATCACTTTTTTTCCAGTCCCATGCAATTGCCAATCTTGCAATTTCTTCTGCCATAGATTGTATTTGCACTGATTTTATTGGATATTTTCCATGATCATCTTTACTCGGCCATCTACCTTGTGATGTTTTGTCACCAAGAGCAGCTATACTCAGTGCAACACCTTCATCATTTCTACCCCAAGTATGCCCGTTTCTAAATGTGTCATAAGATGCTTTTCTATGAGCTTTACCATCACCAGTAAAGATAGTATGGTATGTGCCATAAGTACTCGTATAGGTTCCAGCAGTCCAATGTAGGAAGATTTTTCCATTTTTATATCTAGTTCCTGCTTCAAATGGTTTACCTGATCCACCAGGACTAGCTGCCTGAGATCTTGGGTGGTGATCATCAATCCTGACACTTGGATCATCACTGTTTATTGGGGTTTCTCCGGAAGATTCTGGTAATGTTTCAATTTCTCCATCAGATACTTTAGTTATTTTTGATGATTCATATGATTTTCTTTCAGAAGTTGTCCATTGTCTTTTTGTAAATTTTCCAGTTTTTGTATCTTTAAATCCTTCCATACCTCCTTGTTTTGCAAGAACAACACCTTTTGATCCCATATTCAAAGCTTTTGTAAACTTTCTGATATATGGTTCTAATAATCCAGTTTTACTAATCAATTTATCAACTTTACCTCCCGGTTTATTCAACTTTTCAATTACACCATCAACTCTTTTTTTATCTGCATCATATTTTGGGTCATCAATTTCTCCAGTCATAAACCCAACTATCAAATTAAATGTGCTTTGGATTGGAGTAAATACTTCCACAACAATATCAAAAACTTCCTTAACTTTTTCAATTATTATAGGAGCAGCATTAACTATAATTCCCAATAAAGTCAATCCTAAAAATTCCAAAAGTTTATCGAAAATACTACCACCAGTTGGAGAACCTACAGATTCCTTAACTTTATTTAATGAAGATTTTATTGGAGATTCTAATTTTTTTTCTTTCTCTTTAAATTTTTCTTTACTTTTTTGTTTAGCAGATAATCTTTCTTTTCTCAAATTTATTTCTTTCTGATCCTTATTGCCTTTTATAAGAACACTACGAATATTGGAAACATTTAGTTTTATTTTTTTAGCCTGGTCTAAACTTTTATCCATTTACTTCGTCCATATTGGGTTTAATTCGGATTGTTTAGTGATACTTGAATTTTTTTTCACTGAAACCGGAAATGGAACTACTTGATTTTGAATAGTATCATATGGTTGAATATAATAATATGTAGAAACATTTTGATCAGATATTGCAGAATGTGATATTCTTCCAACAACTTCATCAGATGGCATATTTCCTCTAATTTGTGGAATTATAGTACCACCTTCACCATTAGATGAAGATGAAGAAGATCCGAGAATTACATGTTTTGCCATATCATACAATAGATCTTTATTTTTAGATCCACCATATGTTGTTCCATTTTTTTGAGTATCAATTTCATAATGTAAATGAGATCCTGTTGAACTACCTCTTCCAGGATCTCCGGCACCACCACCAGTTTTGCCTAAAATTTCATTTGCTTTAAAATTATCTCCGGTTTTTTTAAATAACTTTACTAAATGAGCAAATCTAAATTGAACATTGAGATGGGGAACCCATGCATCAATCATATTTCCATATCCACCATTCAATCCCGCATACATGATTTTTCCTGCATGAGCAAGAGCTAATGGTGTTCCGGTAGGTGTTCCAACATCAATACCTCCATGCAATCTACCCCATCTCTGACCAAAATGACTAGTGATTGGAAATCCTGAAACTTGATTTGCAGTTGTTCCTCCACGAGAAGTGACAGTATCTCCAGAATGACTTGAAATATCAGTAGGATTCAAATTACCTGCACCTGCAGAAGATGAACCTTTCACACCCATTCTTTCCCTTTCTGCCGATGTCCACTCTTTTGCTATAAATTCTTTAGTTTCCGTATTTAATACTCCCTCCTTACCTCCTACTATAGCAAGAGTTATATTTTTTCCTTTTACTTCTTTTCTAACTATACCGATAAATGGTTTCAATTGCTTAACAAGAGCTCCAAGAGGTCCCATTTTTTCTGCAAATTGATCGACTAATCCACCATCTGCTTCAAATGATGCAAGTGCATCATCAATTCTTTTTCTATCTACATCATACTCTTTTTGATCTAACTCTCCAGTAAAAAATCCCTTAATAAAATTAAATCCACTTTGAATTGGTGTTAGAAAATTTACAACACTGTCAATAATTTCTTTTACTTTGGATATAATTGCAGGAAGTGCATTGACTACAATTCCTCCTATTATAAGTCCAATAAATTCCAATAAATTATCAAGAATACTTCCTTGATTTTTATTTGAGGTGGATTCTTTTATATTTTTTATTGATTTATTAATAGGAGATTCTATTCTTTTTTCTTTTGATTTTTTCTTTTGCTTACTTATTTCTTCAAGAATTCTTCTTTGATTTTCTCTTTTTAATTTATTTTTTTGTTTATTTTGTTGAACTAAAAAATTATGAATATTAGTGACATTAAGTTTTAACTGCTCTATCGGAGAATCAGTTTTTGATATTGATTTTATTTTTAGAGTTGGTGTCTTTAATTTTTGTGAACTATCCAACGTTGATTCTTCATTATATAATTTTGTTTCTATATCACCAATAGAATTTGTTGACAATACCGAAGAATCTTTAGATATTTTATTATTTTTTTTATTTTTTGCAGCAGATTTTACTTTATCTTTTGATATTTTTTTAACAGTTTTTCTAGCAACTTGTTTGGTTGCATTACCTCCAAGTGCTTTTCCTAATCCAGTAAGAAGTGGTAATACCATATTTCTACACTGTTATGCCATATAGCATTGGTGTCAATTGACGATATGGATCTGCCATATTTACACTAGCAATATCAGGAACTTCAGTTGCAGGTCCACTTGGAACTTTAACTTCAGGTGGTGGCAGTTGATTTGTAATTGTTGAAAGAGTTTGTATATTTACTCCTCCACGACCTTTTCTTCCAGAAGAAATCATCTCATATATTTTTTCTGTTCTCATATTATTAATTATAGAACCATCAACGTTTGGAGCAAAAAGTTCTCGACCTTTTTCTCCTACCTCATATATCTTCCCTGCAGTGGTCGGACCACCCAGTGCTCTTGCTTCTATCCCACCAGGATTGATTATAGATTGAATTTTTGGAAGGTATGAATCTTCAACTTCTGCTTTAATTCTTTCCCTTTCATCAAACAGTAAAGAATTTGAGCTAGTAGGACTACCACTAGGACCAGCTGTTCCAGTTCCTTGAAACTTACTTGGATCTACTGCTTCTCGTTTTGTTGTTATTTCGTCCTCCATAGTCTTTTTCAAGTCATCTAATTTTTTTCTCTTGTTTATCGTATCATCAACAATTGCTTGTTGTTCTGGTGTTAAATCAAAAGATCCCATATAATTATTTTCTTTTGTGGGTAGGACATATCCGCGTGCTTTTCCCATACCAAAAAATGTTTTCTCAATACCAAGTCCATCCCTCTTCAGTCTATCATCTAACGCATCGTGTGCGTCAACAAAACCCTCACCTCCAACCATATTTCTTCTAATACCTTTAACTACCCATTCTCCCGCCTTATAAATCAGAATACCAGCACCAATTGCCAATAAAATCTTCCAGAATAATGGATTTAACATCAATCCTAATAATGGTGTGGCAAGTGATGCAATAACGCCGACTAAACTTCCAATTGTAGAAATTACTCCCGCAATTGCACCAACCAAGGGTAATGCAAATAATACACCAATACCTGCAGCAACCCATTTCCAATGATCTTTAATCCAATCAAACCATCCCTGCACTTTTTCTTGATTTTCTTTATTTTCTAACCATTTAAAAATTGCATTAGCTCCAATACCAAGTACAAGAGTTCCAACAAAGTCCATAATCTGACCAAAAATTCCTTTTACAGGGGAAAGAATTTTATCAGATGCCTTTGCTATCGATGATCCAAGTTTCTTTGATGATTTTTCTAATTGAGATTCTTCTTTTTTTAGTTTATTCTTTGATTGTGTTCTCTTAACTTTATCTTGTTTATCTTTTTCATTTCCGGATTGTATAGAAATGTTTTTCATCAATTCTTGTTGTATCTGAACAAGAATTTTATTTGTTTCTATGAGACTTTTAGTTAAATCTTTTTGATTGCCCCCTATATTATCTTTTTTATTTCCTTTTTTATTTTCTAATATCTTTTGAATTTTTACAATTCTTTCAATTTTTTCAGTATTAGTTACTAATTTAGTTTCTACCTCAGAAAATTTTCCCTCTAATGCCTTAATACGAACTAAAGCCTTTCTTACATGACCAGATAATTTACTTAATGTCTTATGAATATTTCTAATCGATTCTCCGGAACCACCTCCAATATTACTTCCACCTTCCTCTTTTCCAAAGACTGCCGATGAAACAGTCTCTACATTTAACTTAGGTGTATCAGTTTTCTTTATGTTTAAGTTAGATTCCACTCTTTTGTTGTGCCTTTAGGTTTTCTTCTTCAATGTATTGTTGAAGTAGAGCAAGATAAACTTCTCTCTCCCACGGAATCATATTTTCTAGTTCTGTTAATGAATATTTATGATGCTGCATCAAGGCAAAATTTATCTTGTAGTATGACTCAAGACTT
>Ga0209304_1000037_pt1 | contig 84330 bp, 69 predicted proteins | sample COGITO_mtgs_1004_4_FD_184789 | JGI IMG/M metagenome (GOLD analysis project Ga0209304, IMG submission 184789) | Pelagic marine microbial communities from North Sea - COGITO_mtgs_100423 (SPAdes) (version 2) | ecosystem: Environmental > Aquatic > Marine > Epipelagic ...
AGTAGGTCGCCGCCTTTCTTTATCTTGTGATAAACAAGATCTATAAACCTCATATCTAACGATATGAGGTTTTTTTATTACACAAAATGATAAAATATCAAACATAATTGCTTGTTTATGGAAATATTCTGTGGTATTTTCGTCATACATTTTATAGTGTTTTACTAAATGAAAATTAATCCGTTTATTGTGCTATTCGTTTTTTATTCTATGGGTATTAAAGCTCAAATTGGGGGTGAAAGTGTATATCAATTTTTAAATCTTTCTTCTTCAGCAAGACAGATTGCTTTGGGAGGAGAAGTTTTAACTTTTATAGATGATGTGAATCAACCTACATGGAATCCTTCGACAATAAACGCTGAAATGGATAATCAATTATCTGTAAATTATTCTAGTTATTTAGCAGGGATAAATATAGGCTCCATATCATACGCTAGACAAATTTCTAGAAGGTTTGGTACTGTTCATGGGAATATAAAATTTCTTGATTACGGTACTTTAATTGAATCAGATGAACAAGGTAACGAAATAGGTGATTTTAAAGCTAGGGATTTAGCTGTATCAATTGGATATGCTGTTAATCTTCCTTGGACTAATTTATTTTTTGGAACTAATATTAAATTGATTAACAGCAATATTAGTAATTTTACATCAATTGGAATTGCTACAGATTTGGCAATTTTATATTATAGTCCCTATAAATCCTATTCTTTTACTATTGTTGCTAGAAATATAGGTGCACAAATAAAATCTTTTAATGGACTAAATGAAAGATTACCTTTCAAAGTAGCTATAGGTGCTTCTTATAAATTTGAATATGTTCCATTAAAATGGTATTTAACCATTGATAATATACAAAATTGGAATGTTAGTTTTATTAATCCATCTGAGCAAACAATAGATTTAGAAGGAAATATTACCGAAGAAAAAAATGGTTTTATAGGAAATACTTTAAGACATTTTGTTATCGGAGCAGAGTTGTTTCCGGGGAGTGCGCTAAATGTTAGATTAGGGTATAATGTCAGAAGAGCGGCTGAATTAAAATTACAAAATGTTAGAACATTTGGTGGAATATCTGTTGGATTTGGATTAAAAATGAATAATTTGAAATTTAATTATGCATATTCAAAATTTCATTCTGCATCAAATGCCAGTACTTTCAGTTTACAAATTGATTTAGATAGAAGATAAATGAAGAAAAAAATTACAATAGCTATTGATGGATTTTCGTCCACAGGAAAAAGTACAATTGCAAAATTATTGGCTCAAAAATATAACTATATTTATGTTGATACTGGTGCAATGTATAGAGCCGTTTCTCTTTTTGCTAAGAATAATCAACTTGTGGGAGTGAATTTTTTTAAAAAGGAGGAATTAATATCTCGTTTATCAGAAATTACTCTTTCTTTTAAATTTAATAAAAAATTGGGATTTGCTGAAATGTTCTTAAATAATGAGAATGTTGAAGATGAAATTAGGACTTTAGAGATTTCACAATTGGTGAGTAAAGTTGCTACGGTTTCTGAGGTTAGAAAAAAATTAGTTGCAGAGCAACAATTAATGGGTGTTAATGGCGGAATAGTAATGGATGGAAGAGATATAGGAAGTGTTGTTTTTCCTAATGCTGATTTAAAATTATTCATGACAGCTTCTGCTGATAAAAGAGCTACAAGACGTTACAAAGAATTGAATGATAGAGGAGATAAAGTTAATTTTGAAGAGATCCTTTTTAATGTTCAGGAAAGGGATAGAATAGATTCTACTCGAGAAGATTCTCCATTAATATTGACTAATGACGCTGTAGAATTTGATAATTCTAATATGGGGATTGATGAGCAGTTTGATAGAATCTGTGCTTTAGTTGATAATTTAATTATTTCTTAAATTAGAATGAAAATATTTTAAAACGTAATGTTTTGTTATAAATATTTTTTTTGATATTGTAGTAAAGAATATACGCTGGAAATTATTTAATTTAAAAATTACCTTTTTTAAGCAATTTTTATGAATAAATCCATTTTTATAGTAAGTATGATTATCTCTTCAGTTTTTCTCTAGATGACTTGGGAATAAAGTTTTTTTAAAAATAGAAGTAAACACAAATTTTATTTTTTTAAACCTTATTTGGTTTTAAGAATTAAGGAATATTTAAGTATTTGTGAGTTTGTAAAGAAATTTTCCATTTTGGGTTTTTCATTACATATTCAACAATTTGAACTGTCATTTTTTCTTTTTTACTCCATTCAGGTTGCAAAAACAATTGACATTTTTCATCAACTTTAGCAGCTTGTTCTTCAGCAAATTCAAAATCAGATTTGTTATGAATTATCATTTTTAGCTCATCCGCCTCAGGATAAACTTCAGCTAAAGGTAATTTTGTCTTTTTTGGAGATAGACAGAACCAATCCCATTTTCCAGAAAAAGAATATGCTCCAGAAGTTTCTATATGTGTTTTTATGTTGTTTTTTTGAAGTAAATTTGTAATATAATCCATGGACCACATTAAGGGCTCCCCTCCAGTAATAACAACTGTATTCGCATATTTCTTTACATTCTCAACAATAGTATTTGCAAGTGTAGGAGGATGTAAATCTGCGTTCCAACTTTCTTTCACATCACACCAATGGCAACCAACATCACAACCTCCAACTCTTATAAAATAAGCTGCAGTGCCTGTATGAGAACCTTCACCTTGAATTGTATAGAACTCTTCCATTAATGGAAGCATTATGCCTTTGTTTACTAAATCTTTTGTTTCTTTATTCATCTACATTAAAGTCAACCAAAAAGGTTTTTAAAAGATGCAAAGGTAGTTTTTTGATTATCAAGAATAAAATGAATAATAAATTAATTCTATTTGCTTAAAAATCAATGAAATTATGTAAATTTGCACTCCTTTTTACGAGAACAGATTTATAAAAGGAATTAAACAAAACAATTTATAAAAACAACTCTTTTTGTTTTTATCGTTAAAAGTCTGAAAAACAATAAGATACAAAATTAATTTTCAGAAATGTCTGAAGAAACAAAAAACACTGAAGAGCAAGTAGTTGCTACTGAAGTACAAGAAACAACGACTCCAGTTGTAGATCCGAAACAATTTTTAGCTGATTTTAACTGGCACAAATACGAACAAGGTATTGAAGCTGTTGATGAAGAAAAATTAAAAGCATTTGAAAATGCATTAGAAGGAACTGTAGGTTTCGTAAACGAACGTGATGTAATTGAAGGAACTGTAATTAGAATTACAGACAGAGATGCAATTATTGACATCAATTCTAAATCTGAAGGAGTTATTTCTTTAAACGAATTTCGTTACAATCAAGGTTTAGCTGAAGGAGATACTGTAGAAGTATTAGTTGATAAGAGAGAAGATTCTTCTGGTCAATTGGTATTGTCTCACAAAAAAGCAAGAGTAATCAAAGCTTGGGAGCGTGTTAACAATGCTCATGAAACTGGTGAAGTAGTTAATGGTTTCGTTAAGTGTAGAACTAGAGGTGGTATGATTGTAGATGTTTTCGGAATCGAAGCATTTTTACCAGGATCTCAAATTGACGTTAAGCCAATTAGAGATTACGATCAATATGTAGAGAAGACAATGGAATTCAAAGTTGTGAAAATCAATCACGAATTTAAAAATGTTGTTGTATCTCATAAAGCACTTATTGAAGCGGATATTGAATTACAGAAAAAAGAAATTATTGGTCAATTAGAAAAAGGACAAGTATTAGAAGGTATTGTTAAAAATATTACTTCTTATGGTGTCTTTGTTGATTTAGGTGGTGTTGATGGATTGGTACATATTACTGATTTATCTTGGTCAAGAATCAATCATCCAAATGAGGTTGTAGAATTAGATCAAAAATTAAACGTTGTAATTTTAGATTTTGATGATAATAAATCTAGAATTCAATTAGGATTGAAACAATTATCTGCACATCCTTGGGAAGCTTTAAACTCTGAATTAAAAATTGGAGATAAAGTTACTGGTGAAGTTGTTGTTTTAGCTGATTATGGAGCATTCGTTGAAGTAGAGCAAGGAGTAGAAGGGTTAATTCATGTTTCTGAAATGTCTTGGTCAACTCATTTACGTTCTGCACAAGATTTCGTAAAAGTTGGAGATAAAGTTGAAGCTCAAATTTTAACTTTAGACAGAGAAGACCGTAAAATGTCTTTAGGTATTAAACAATTACATCCAGATCCTTGGACAGATATTACAACTAAATATCCTGTTGGTTCAACTCATACAGGTACTGTAAGAAATTACACGAACTTTGGTGTATTTGTTGAGTTAGAAGAAGGAATCGATGGTTTAGTTTATATCTCTGATTTATCTTGGACGAAGAAAATTAAGCATCCATCAGATTTTGTTACTGTTGGTGATAAATTAGAAGTTCAAGTTTTAGAATTAGATGTAGAGAACAGAAAGTTAAATTTAGGTCATAAGCAAACGCAAGATAATCCTTGGGATGCTCATGAAGCTACTTATGCTATCGGTTCTACGCATGAAGGAGTTGTGAAAGAAAAGAATGATAAAGGGGCAGTTGTAACTTTTGCTGATGGAGTAGAAGGTTTTGCACCAAGTAGATTCTTAGAAAAAGAAGATGGTACTAAATTAGGAAAAGGGGAAACACTTAAGTTTGTAGTTTTAGAATTCTCTAAAGAATACAGAAGAGTTGTTGTATCTCATACATCTATCTTTAAAGAGCAAGAAAAAAGAAATGTGAAAGTTGCCGTTAAAAAAGCAGCTGAAGCAGAAAAAACTACTTTAGGAGACATAGGTGGTCTTGCAGATTTAAAAAAGAAAATGGAAGCTGGTAACAAAAAGAAATAATAATTTCTTAACTAGTTGTTCTTTCTGCGAAGAAAGAAATCCATAATACTTAAAAAGCCATTGCTATTTGCAATGGCTTTTTTTATTGTTCAATCGTTTTATAAATTTTATTTCAGTGTATTAGAATTTAGTAAAAACACTGCGTTTGCTAAAAAGAGTTTTCCATTATGCCAAAAAGATCTAAATAAAGGATTGTCTACCATATAAACAATACTTCCACGTCCTTTTTGTTCTTCTCCAAACAATAACGATTCTGGAATATTTTTAATAGCTCTACTGCCAGCATAGCCAGAAACATTTTCTGTGTCTTTATCAAAGTAAGCAACATTTATGCCATTTTCTAAATAGTTAAATGATGTTCCACTTAATTTTAAAGAAAAATAATCACTTTTATATCCAAAAGCTAGAGGATGAGTTACATCAACTTTACTTTTAAATATTGCCCCAGTAATAAGATTTTGAATATTCTTTCTTTCTTGATCAGCATAAGGAATTAAATTATATTTGGTAGAATCTTTTTTAGACTCTTTACTCTTTATAGAATATCCTTTTTTATCAGCAAAACTATTTAAAGCATTTCCAATCACAATTAATGTTCCACCAGCACTTACAAAAGTTGATAATTTATCTAAGGTAGTTTTATGTAAAACATTACTGTAATATCCATTTGGGATAATTATAACATCATACTTGGAAAAGTTCGTTTTACTAAAATAATCTGAATTTAAAATAGTGAGAGGGTATTTTAATTCTGTTTCAAAAAAGTGCCAAATTTCTCCAAAACTTAGAGATGAAGCTCCTTTGCCCGAAAGTAATGCAATCTTCTGTTTGTTAATGGGCTTTACACTATAAGAGCCAAAATCTAATCCAGAATCTACAAAACCTGTAGCAACTGGTTGAATTTTTCTTTGATGTTTATTAGCAATTTTGTTCAATTTTTCATCAAAGTCAGTAGTTCTATTATCATTTCTTAAAATGATTAAAGTTCCAGGGTCATAAGTTTTCCCTTCTAAAGAAAATATTTTTTCAGAAAAACGAGGCGTTATATTTTGTTGCAACAAAGCCCCTAAAAAAGTAGCATCTTCTAAACTATTCCACTTAGAAATGTAGGCATATGCGCTTTTATCTATAGTATTTGTTATACTTTTTACGGTTTTAGATTCAATAGAACTCACTTTTGTTTTTGATGCAATCGCATCAAAACCATGGGCATAAGGTAAGGACCAAGCTGTAATATCATAAGTTAGGGAGTCTGATAATTTAGCTTTAGGCTCAAACAAAACATTTACCATTTTTCCTTTTGGCTGATTGGTATGAATCACTAAATCACCATCAGAAGTTGTAAATTTCTCCTCTTTTTCTGTATTATAACGGTATCCTTTTATAGTTCCTTTGATGGCATATTCGTATTTAATTTCATGAGTATCTAATAGATCTATTAAACGATTTATTTTATCTTCATTATCATTTTTTAAAACAAAACTTTTGTATTCTAAATTTTTATTCTTGAAGAATTTTTTAAATTCTGAATTTAATTTTTCTGCATTTCTTGATGAAATTTCTACGGTTGATAACCCTGTTGTCATATGATGAAGTGCTCTGTCTTTTAATGTTAAAACTTCACCCTCATCAGTCTGTATTCCTAAACCAGCTCTTCCATGACCAGCTTGTTCATAGGTCATTCCAATTGCACCCATAAAAGTAGGGTAGGTGTCTCCATAACTAGGATATAGCAAATCAAAACTTTCTTTTGTAAAATACAGCCAACCTTCTTTGTCAAAATAATTAGCATGATTTTTTCCTATTTGAGTTTGAAAATCACGCTGCCAATCTGTAATAATTTCATGAAAAGGTTCTGCAGCTGGGGCAAAATAGTAAGGGCTATTAATCCCTTGCTCATGAAAATCTACATGAATATGTGGCATCCATTTGTTATAAATTTTTATTCTTTGCTGAGTTTCAATTTGAGTGGCCCAAGCCCAATCTCTATTCAAATCAAATAAATAATGATTTGGTCTTCCTCCCGGCCATGGTTCATGATGTTCTTTTGCATCTTGAGTAATATTAAATGGCGTACTTTTTACCTGATTAAACCAATTTACATATCGGTCTCTTCCATCTGGATTTATACACGGGTCCATTATAATTACTGTATTTTCCAACCAAGATTTTTTAGCAGTAACCAATTCGTATATGGTTAACATTGAGGCCTCTGTGCTAGAAGCTTCATTTCCATGAACATTATAACTTAACCAAACAATTGCAGTTTTGTTATCGGAATTTCCATTTATAATTCCAGTTTGAGAAAGGTTTGTTTTTCTAATATTTTCTAAATTATTAATGTTTTCTTGGGATGAAATATAACTTAAATACAAAGGCCTATGTTCATTAGTTTCTCCATATTTTTCCAGTTTAACATTAGATAATGTATTGCTAACATATTTAAAATATTCTACAACTTTATGATGTCTTGTAAATCGACTGCCAATTTCATAACCTAAAAACTCGGAAGGAGATTTTATGTTTTGCGATAAAATGTTTCCAAAAGTTAGAAAAGCAATTAATAAAAGTGATTTAATTTTCATGAATTAAGTTTTGATTGTTACCAAAAATAAGAAATAAATTTTATTAAATTAACCTCAATTTTTTGAAGCACGTTAAAAATTTGTTAGATTAAATTTGAGGTAACAAAGTGCCATCAAAATTTAGTATTTTTGATGCATGGCAATAAACGATAGTGATTGTAAAATCACAGAAGCAACCATCAACTATAAGGAGCATTGGAATACTGCTTATCTTATTAATAAGAGAGAAAATTTGGGTTGGTATGAAGAAAAATCATTACCAACGTTATCATTAATCAAAGAAACAGGATTGCCTAAAAATGCTACAATTTTAAATGTAGGATCCGGCTCTTCAATTTTAGTTGATAATTTATTAGAACAAGGATTTTCTAATATTATAGCGAATGATTTATCAGATGAATCATTAAAATTATTAAAGAATAAGTATCAAAAAAATAATAAGATTAAATTTATTGTTGATGATTTATTGAATCCGTCAAAATTGAATGAATTGCAAAATATTGATTTATGGAATGATAGAGCTGTTTTACATTTTTTTTTAGAAAAAGAGCAAATAATTTCCTATTTTAAATTATTAAAGAAGGTTGTAAAACCTGAAGGATTTGTTATTATTTCTGTTTTTGCAAAAAATGGAGCTGAAAAATGCTGTGGCTTGCCACTGAAAAGGTATAATGTGAAAATGTTGGAGAATGAATTAGGAAATGATTTTGTGCTTAAAAAAAGTTTTAACTATACATTTATAAATCCTTCTGGTAATCAAAGGCCTTATATTTATGCGTTATTTCAAAGAAAAAGTTAAAATGAAAACAACACAAATTCCTTTTCAAAAGACAGGTTTTTTCTCAAAAATGATGCATCATTATTTAGAAAAAAACGAAAACATAAAACCATTCTACAACAATTTCCCTGATATTTCTGGATTTCATAATCAAATTGAAGAAAAGCAAAAATCATACAACTTACAAACAAGATTAACATTGGTTGATGCTTTGCAAAAACAATATGCATCTTTTAAAATTTCAGGAAATACCTCTGAAAACATTGAATTGTTAAAACAACAAAATACGTACACAATTTCAACTGGTCATCAATTAAATTTATTTACTGGTCCCTTATATTTTCTTTATAAAATTATTTCTACTATTAATTTATGTGAAGAATTAGCAGAAAAATTTTCTGACCAAAATTTTGTTCCCATGTATTGGATGGCATCAGAAGATCATGATTTTGACGAAATCAATTATTTTAATTTTGGTGGAAAAAAAGTAACTTGGAATCGTAAAGATGGAGGCGCAGTAGGACGTTTTTCTACGGATGGATTAGAAGATGTTTTTGAAGTGTTTTCTAATCATTTAGGAAATTCTAAAAATGCGAAATACTTAAAAAATCTTTTTTCTGAAGGATATTTAAAGCATAATAATTTATCAGATGCAACTCGTTTTATTGCGAATGAATTATTTAAAGAATATGGTTTAGTAATTATTGATGGAGACGATACTAAATTAAAACAGTTATTTAATCCTTTTGTAAAAGAAGAATTACAAAATAATACTTCATTTAAGGAAGTTTCCGAAACGATTCTAGAATTGGAAAGGAATTACAAAATTCAGGTAAATCCGAGAGAAATTAACTTATTTTATTTAGGGAATGAATTTAGAGAACGTATTGTTTTTGAAGACGATGTATATAAAGTAAATAATACTGATATCATTTTTTCGAGAGCTGAAATTTTAGCAGAAGTTGATAAAAATCCAACAGCATTTTCTCCAAATGTAATTATGAGACCTTTGTATCAAGAAGTGATTTTGCCTAATCTATGTTATATTGGTGGAGGAGGAGAAATGGCATATTGGTTTGAATTAAAAACATATTTTGAGAAAGTAAAGATTCCTTTTCCTATTTTGCTATTGCGAAATTCTGTGCAAGTTGTCTCAGAAAAACAATCAAAAAAATTGGAAAAACTAAATATTTCATTTGAAGAAATGTTTTTAAATCAGCATGACTTATTATCTAAAAAGGTCAGAGAAAATTCAGAAATAAAAATTGAATTTACTGAGAAAATTCAGTTTTTGATAAATCAATTTTCAGAACTAAAGGAGATTGCTGAAAAAACGGATGTTTCTTTTTTGAATGCTGTAAATGCGCAAGAGAGAAAACAGGTTAAAGGTCTAGAAAATTTAGAAAAACGTTTATGGAAGGCTGAAAAAAGAAGGCAAAAGGATTTAGTTAATAGAATAACAGCACTGCAGAATGAACTTTTACCAAACCAAAGTTTAGAAGAACGTCAACGTAATTTTTCTGAATATTATTTGGAGTATGGTTCATCATTTTTAAAAGCAATGAAAGGTGCTTTAATATCTTTACAATTAGAGTTTACAATAATAGAATTATAATGAAAGAAAAAGGTTTACATCCAAAAAATAAGTTTAACAAAGGTTATGATTTTGATGCTTTAATTGTTGAAAATCCGTTATTGAAAGAGTTTGTGTTAGAAAATAAATTTGGTTCTATAAGTATTGATTTTTCAAATCCAAATGCAGTAAAAGAACTCAATAAAGCATTATTGTTTTCTTATGATAAACTGAATCTTTGGAATTTCTCTGATGAAAACTTATGTCCGCCAATTCCCGGGCGATTAGACTATATCCTTCATTTATCAGATTTGCTTTCAAAAGAAAAAGATATAAAAATTTTAGATATAGGGACTGGGGCAACTTGTATTTATCCTTTATTAGGTGTTGCAGAATTTAATTGGAATTTTATTGCCACCGATATTGATTTAGACTCTTTAGACTCTGCACAAGATATTATTGATGATAACAATTTAGATGCTAATATTAAGCTTCGCCAGCAATTTGATGAACAACAAATTTTAAAAGGAATTTTAGAAGAAGACGATTTTTTTTCTGCTACGATGTGTAATCCTCCTTTTTACAAATCTGCTGAAGAGGCACGGGGTGCAAATAGAAGAAAATCAAGAAATTTAGGGAATAATGCGGTTAGAAATTTCTCTGGAAACAATAATGAATTGTGGTATAAAGGCGGAGAAAAGGTCTTTTTACATAATTATTTATATGAAAGTTCGCTGTTTTCTAATAAAAGTAAATGGTTCACAAGTTTGGTTTCTAAAAAGGAAAATGTAGAAAGTTTACAAAATTCATCTAAGAAATTAGGTGCAGAAGAGTTTAAGGTAATTAATATGAATCAAGGAAACAAAGTTACGAGAATTGTTTGTTGGAGGTTTTAATTTCACTTTTAACTTCGAAAAATAGAAAACAATATTCTTGAAGACTTTACGATAATTGGTTTATTCGTTGGTCATTTTATATGATATAAATAATACTTAGTTAAAAACTATGTCCTTTATTTTATGCTTTTTACATACAAAATGTAAAATGGTGTATACCAACATATGCACAAAGACTAAACATATAAAAGCATATAAAGGAACTCCAAAAATTTGATAAGGCCAATAATACGTCCAAACTCCCAGGTAAATGGTAATAACTTCACCAAAAGCAGGAAGTATCAAGGCCAAAATAATTGCTAAAAGTATTTTATTTTTTTGTGTTTGATTCGATAATAGAGGAATTAAATTTCTTTCTAATTTATACAAATAATGAAAAGCAAGCATCCACGCAAATGGCAACCACAAGGGCAACGCTCTTGTAACTTCATGATATTCCCAATAACCATTCGTTACTCCCCAAGTTTCGCCAACAATTCCTCCAAAACCAGTAAGCATCATGCCAATTAAAAGCAACCAATTTTTGTTCTTTTTTGGTTTTATAATTTCTTTATAAATATTGTGTACAATTTTCAGAAATAACAGAATAGCAATAATCAAATCATATCTTTTTAAGGTACCAATTAAAATACCTGCAATTATGAGTTTTATAAGTGCTTTTAAAATTTCTTTGAAGAATATATTTTTATTGGTTATCACAATTTAGAATTTTTTCAAAAATAAAAAAACCGAAACGATTTGTTTCGGTTTTAAGGTATTCTTTTTTTATTTTAAAGATTTGGAATCACCAATTCTTGACCCGGATGAATTACATCTGGATTTTTTAAGATATTTGTATTCGCATCATAAATTGCTGTATATTTCATTGCATTTCCATAATAATGCTTTGCAATCTTCCCTAATGTATCGCCACTTTTTACGGTGTGATTTGCAAATATTGTTGTGTCTTCAACAGAAATATCTGCAATTATATCGGTCGGATTATCACCACCAATTTCTTTTATTTTATCCCAAATTAAATTTTTTTCGTACTGATTTTTTGCGGTTCCAGCAACATGTAAAATTCCATCTACCTCTTTTACATTGCCATTTTTAATTTCTAATTCTTGACCTAAGTCTAGAACATTTTGATATTTTTCTTTCATTTTTTTTTTTAAAAATTAACACTATTATCTGACAGTTTGAATGTCATCTATATAATATCCTTGCTGCGTAAGATCTCCATCTACGGATCCAGCTAATTTGGCTTTTCTTCTTTCTAGATATATTTCTTCGTAATCTTTTGTGTAATGTGCAGATGTAACTATACTTACATCGAATTTAACAGAACTAAAGATATCTTTTTCTGTATTTGCAACAATGGTAATATAAAATTCTACATAACCGATATTTTTAGAACTATCATAGTCCACGGTAATAAAGCCAATTTCATCTTTACCAATAGAGGCCGAAGGGAAATCTATTTCTATACAGCCGCAAGACGCTTGAACATCATAAATAATTAAAGGTTGGTTACCTCTGTTGTAAATTTCATATACTGCTGTTAATTCTGATCCACGCAATATTGGGTAGTAATGACGATCTGGATTTATAATTTCCATTTTAGTTCTTTCCACGTTCTCTATACTTGGTTTTCTTAAATCACAAGAAAAAGAAATTATGGATATTAATAAAAGAAAATATATATTTTTCATTAATGTAAATTTAAACTTTTTTAATTAAATATGATTTCATCACAAGCTAAAGCATTTTTTCCAGCAACATTACTTCTACTAATTTTAACGATAAAAGTATCTGGTAATTGTTCATCATCAAATTTTGAGGGCAGATTGATTGACATTTCTTTTGTAGCCAAATTTGTTTTATCTACCAATGGATTTAATTTTTTAATTAACTTATAATTGGTGTCTAATATTTCAATTACACTAGGGTAATAAATAGCATGCTTTGTATCTTGTAAAAAAGAGAACGTAATTTTTTTTGATCCTTTAATATGTTTTTTTTCAATTTTTAAAGTTAAATTATCTATCGAGCAAATATGCCAATTGGTGTTGTAATCTTTGAAACCAAAAGTGCCATTATTTAAAACCGATATATTGGTGTAATCTTCATCTAAATTTGATAAAATTTCAAAGGGTTTTTTATAGAAATAATGCTTTCTTTTATGATATTTATAAATAGTCTCTTTCCAACTTTTAATGTAATCATCTATTGGATATTTTAATTCATTATATGTTTTTATATTAACAGATTTGCTAAAACTTTTTAATTTATCTAGCATTATTCCAGCTTCGTTTTTTACAATTATTTCTTCATTATTATTGATAGTCGCAAAGCCGTATGTGCCTATTCCATAAACTCTCATCACTTCTAATTTTAAAAAAGTAAGAGCAGTTGCAATCTTTCGAAAGTCGATATCATACTTATTTCTTTCAGTATTCGAGTCGAATTCATCGTAAAAACTAAAGAAGACTTTTGGATTTAAATATTTTTTGACGGTTTTGTTAATACCACTATAAATAGCTAATTCTTCTTTATTGATAAAAAAAGAATCGGTTATAAATGAATAATAAGCGGTTAAGGCACTCGCCAATTTATTTGGAAATTTTTCGTGAAAATACGTATAGATTGCCTGATCTACATTAATATCAGTATTCCATAAAAGTTTGGAAAATATGGTTGATTTTAAATCTTGAAATGTGCTATATTGATATTCACTACCATGCAAGAAAACGCCTTTAACACCTAACTTTTTATATAGTTTTAAGTTTTTCTGAGTAACTTTTAAAGAAGGGTAAATATCAAAATAATTATCAAAATTAACAGCATAATCCCAAATATATATATTTTCTAAATAATTTTTCCATCGTTTAATAGCTTCCTCAAAGTTTTCTAAATATTGAGTATCTTCTATAGGTATACCTTTTTGAATATCTATGGTACTATAAAAAAGTCCCACATTCTTTTCTGCCTTAAATCGTGGAATTTCTTTAACAGTAAAATACGAAGCTGTGAAAAATGATGACTTTTTATGATTTTTTGCTAGCTTATTTAAAAAGGTAAAGACAGCAGGAGCGGCATCTGTAGTTGTATTTCCAACTGCTTTACAAGAAGCGCATGTGCATACAATGCTGTTATCATTTGGTAGAATCATGTATTTGTTGAGCGCATGATCACTATCGTAAATAGTTTTTACTTTTTCATTGATATACTTAAATAAGCTGTCGCTGGTAAAACAATATTGACTTTCAATTCTTTTTTTACCTACTTTGGCATAAATGGATTGTGGTAAATTATACTCTTTAACAATCTTAGAAATGTTGTGCCCCCAAATCCCCCATTCTAATTCTAAATAATTAGTTTTGTTCCAAGCCCTAAAATTAGGTTTGAAATTTGAGGAGAAGTAAGGTTCTCTGTATTCAAAGTCTGGAGAAGAACAACTACTAAATTTATCGGGAATTTTAAGTTCTATTATACCATTGTTTTCATTTCTTTTGTTATTTTTTTCTTTAAAATTTAAACTCGTGTATTTTCTGAAAAAAGCATTCACTCCAAAAACTAAATTTGCTGCGGTTGTTGCTTGAATAGTAATATTTCTATCTTTTTTATTCAAACAATAACTCTCTTTTTGAGAGGGGTTTACCCGTAAAATAATATAAGTATAATTCTTATTTAAATTATGACTTCGCTCAATATATAAATACTGTCCTGTAATATTTCTGAAATTATTATTAAATTCATTTGCAGCATTACTTAAAAGAATATCTGCAGAAAGAGGAATATTTATTTTAGGATATATTTTTTGTTTTTTAGAGTATAAAGTTTCGTTCTTTTGAGCGTAAGAAAAAAGACACAAAAAAAACATTCCAATATATGTATACTTTTTTAAATTCATTCAGAGTGGCTTTATCTTCAATGTATTAAAAATGAGTAATAAGCGTAAAAGATAAATTATATTGGTTTGTATATACAGCGTTGAAAACCTCAATAGTATTATCGGTATCATTAAAGATTGTGTTTTGGTTACTTTGAAAATTAATCCAAGTTCCATCTACCAATATTGCGGTTCTTGGTGTCATATTATACTTATAACCAGCACCTATCATTACGTTTGTGAAATTTAAAAAGGTATTTGATTGAAATTCTAATTGTTGGTCAAAGGGTGCACTACCACCAGAGGCAATAATGGAAAAATAATCTTTCCTAGCATTCACATTTATTCGTGCTTGTACCATGAAATTAGTATAAAAAAGACTTTCTGAGTAGGTCTTGTTTTGTATAGTAGCGTTACCATCAGGATCAGTAGGACCGGGTTCAGTAAGAATTTTACCAGAATCGGGATCTCTTTCAAAAAATGTAAGACTAGTGTTCATTAAAGACAATCTAGCATTTACCCAAATATCTTCCCAAGTTCTCGCGACTCCTAATTTTAAGGTAAAATAATTTTGATCATTCTGTAATCTATCATAACTTATTCCAACTTGAGCTTCATATCCGTTCTTTAGACCTTTATAGGCATTTGCATACAATTTAAATTTTGGAAAGAATTTCGAACCCAATAAAATACCGGCGTCCCCATAAAGGGTTTCATTAAAAATCCTTGCAAGGTTTGCGCCTACTTGAACACCAACTCCAGACCTTCTGGCCGCATAATTCATATCTGCGCCATAGGTGTTTTTTCCATCAATTCTGCTGTAATTAATGCTTGCTAAAGAAGTATTATAGGCTACAGAATCAGAGGTGGCGTTTAAATAGCTAACCGCTATTTCATTCTTTAGGTTCTCTGCTTTAATGGTCTCTAAAGTCGTATTCCATTCAATTTGTTCGTATGGATTATCTATTTTTCGAAACTTCTGATAATAGTAGGCAGAATCAAACTTCTGTTGCATTTCAAAAACAACTCCTTTTTTATATTTTAAGAAATTATCATTAGGACTTTTTTTAATCTTTTTATTAATGAATTCTAAAGATTCATCATAAGGTTTTTGATTAATATGTAAATTAATCATTCTCATTAAAGAACCTTCATCCTTCGGGTTTAATGCATATGCAGAGTCATAATTAGTTAGCGCCTCATCGACTAAACCCCTTTCTTCTTGATTTCTAGCTCTAAAAAATAAAATTTCTGCTTCAGCATTTTTAATTTTTCGATCATACACATACGTTTTTTTTAGCGTATCTAAAATAGTTAAAGCTTTATCAAATTCTTTATTTTGAGTGTATAAGTCGGTTAGTTTTAGCTTAAAATTTTTGTTTTTAGGATAAAAACTTAAGGCACTTAAACTATAATTAATGCCTTTTGGGTAATCAGGAATGGCAGATGAGGCATTGATAGCCATGTCTAATAAACGCTTATTGTTGTTTTCTCTTGTTAATCCATCTTCCAGTACGGGTAATACTTTACGATATCTTTGTTCTTTCATTAAAAAAGTAGCGTAGGCTTCTACTTGACTAACATAAACTGATGGATATTTTAAGCTTAACGGGTATTTTTGTTCAAGATCTCTTGTAATATTTAAAGCATCATCAAAGAGCTCCATTTTTTGATAAAGTGTAGATTTTCGTAATAAATGATCTGGATTTTCAGAATCTAAACCTATTAATTTATCTATTTGATCTGTGGCTTCATCATATCTTTCTAATGCTAAAAAGATGCCAAAAATTTGTTGTTCAGATTCTTTTATGAAATCTGGAGATGAAGCTAATTCAGTAAAAATGGGAAGAGCAAGATCGTATTGTTTATTGGTTACATGTACTTTTGCTCTGTCATACATTATTTTGTTATACTGAAATGTAATATCAGTATCATTTGGGAATTTTTCATGATTTTCTAATACCTTTTTTTCAAACCTTTCTTTGTCTTTTATAGGTTTGTAAAGCTCCATTTCTTGAATTAATAATTTTTTATTATTCGGATTTTTCTTGATCGCCTTCTTTATAAAATATTCAGCATCTATATCATAACCTTTCCCTAAAGAATTTTTTATGACATAGTCTTGAGACTCTGAATTACCATTTAATTCAACTAACTTTTTATTTACTTCGTAGGCATCATTATATTCATTAAATCCTGCTGACTGTTGCAATAAATATGGCAAAGTTCTAGAATGGATATCTTTAAATGCATTTTTATCTACTTTCTCTTTTATGTAAGAAATTGCTTGTGCATGTCTTCCCAGTTCTTCTAATAAGCCAATCTTTTTTTCTATTAATTCTCTATCATTAGGCATCTCTAATAAAGATCTATTGGTGTATTGCAGAGCAGCATCAGGATTTCCTTTTAACAATTCATTTCTAATAATACCCAAATAGGCCTCTTTATTAGATGGGTTTTCATCTATGATTGTTTTGTAAATTTCATTGGCATTATCGTAGTTTTTCTCTTTAAAAGCTTCACTAGCGTCATCAAGTCTAATATAATTAAATTGTTCTTTTATATCTGTGTCATTTGGGTATAGTTGATATAGTCTTTGTAAAGCCCTTTCTGCTTCTTCAAAGTTTCCCATTTCCTTGTAGATAGTGATTTTTCGCATCCACCAATCTCTGGCGTACGGTGTTATTTCTAATAATTCATTTACAAAACATATTGCATCTGAGTATCTATTGGTTGCTTGTTCTATGTTCACCAAATACTTTAAGATATCAATATTTTTTCTATTTTTTAAATAAACTTGCTTTAAAACATATCTTGCAGTATCGTATCTACCTAATTCTAGGTTGGCTTTTCCTAAAAGAGTTTTTAAATCTAAGTCGTTCGGAGATATTTTTAAACCTCTCCAGCTCATTTTTGCAGCTTTGGTGAAATTTTTATTTGCAATATCATTTTTTGCTTCTTTAAAGTATAAATCCGAAGAATTATAAACTTGAGCAGCCATATTTAATTGCGATAAAACAATTGCAACAAAAATGTAAATAAACTTATTTGTTTTCATAACGAATAACTTTAGTTATTTTATGTTTTAAAAGGTTTAAAATCATCTGTTTCTTTTTTCTTTTTTAAATTTTCGAAAATACTAGATTTGTTTTCTTTTTTATTGTTATTCGGGTTATTTCCATCATTTATGTTGTCTTTATTTTTTTTCTTTTCTCCTTTTCTCTCTTCAGCGGTATCAAAACCTTGTCTAGTCATGGTTCCCCAAGCAAGCTCTCCTGAGGTAAAATAACTAAAATATCCTTCAATAGAAAACAACATAATCATCCAATGATAAAAAAGGGGTTCTAAAAAAGCGGTAATAAATAACGTTAAAACTTCTCTAGTTGTATTGTAATACTTGAAAGTCATTTGATCCCAAATAATTACTATAGACGAAATCATAATCGCAAAAGTATAAGAGTATACAAAAACTAAAGGAGCAAAGTTCCAATTTACATAACCTGTAATAATTAAGAAAACTGCAAAAATAAGACCAAAAGTTTCAATAATTGGTGCCAAAAACTCAAAAAGGAAGATGTAAGGAAACGTTATTAACCCTAATCTTTTATAACTTGGGTTAAATAGAATTTTTCTATGATCATAAAACATTTGGGCTAACCCACTGGCCCATCTTTTGCGTTGGGCACGTAATATTTTAATATTGGGAGGACCCTCTGTCCAACAGCAAGAAAGAGGAATATATCCAATTTTATATTCCATTTTATTATTCATCATGTAAGCAGCCATCCTTGTTAGCATATCCATATCTTCAGCATGAGAATCTGCACCATAACCACCTGCTTTAATAGCAATCTCTTTATTAAACATACCTAATCCACCAGATACATTTGGTACCGAATTGATCAATTCCCACCCCATTTTTCCTAGAAGGTAAGATCTAATATATTCTAATTCTTGAAAACGTGGTATTAATGCTTTTGGAGGTCTTACACGTGTAATAATACCTTCTTCAATTTCACAATTATTAGACATTCTTAAAGTGGCGCCAACAGCAATTACAGTTACCTTAGAGTTTAAAATGGGTTTAATCATTTTAGTTAGTGTATTTCTAGCAAGAATACAATCTACATCTGTGTTTAAGTAATATGGAAATACTGATGCATTTAATCCCGCATTAAAGGCATCTGCTTTTGTGCCACCATTTTCTTTATCAATGACGGTTAAAATTTCATACTTAGGGTTTTGAGATTTAAAAGTTCTCTTGTAGGGTTGAGTTTTAATTTTTTCAACATAGGCAAAAGGAGCTTCAACCAAATCAAATTCTTCAATTAAAAGATCTAGGGTTTTATCTTTACTACCATCATTTACAATAATTACCTCAAAAAGAGGATAGTTTAGGGTTAATAGAGATTTTACATTTATAATAATTGTTTTTTCTTCATTATACGCAGGTGCAATTACTGAAATACCAGGAGCTAATTTTGAACTTAATAACTCTTCATCATCAATATCTGTATTATAGTTTTTATATTTTGTGATGGATATATATGAAAATACAGCTAAAACAAGGTAGCTAAAAATTAATGCAGTAGCATAGAAGAAAATAAAATATTCATAAACTTTTACGAAAATTTCAAACATATTTATTTAAACTTAATTAGAGGGGTTTCAACATGATTTAAAATTGTAAGATCGAAATCTTTCAATGAATTCTTTAAATTTTGAAAAGCTATTTTTCCTTCATAACTATAATTTAGAATTCCTTCAGCAATAATCTTTTTAGTATCTGTGTTATTTGATTCATGAAATATTTCTTGTAAAAATTTTAAAGATTTACCAGTATTAAATTTTCTTATTGTTTTTACGATTGCTACTTGACAAATTTCTGGTTCTGTATAATATCTGTCAATAAGTGTTTGCTCTGTATCTTTGATTTGTAATGCTCCTAAAGTTAATATAGCTTCTGCTCTTACTTCAGCATTTGTATCGTCTAATTTTTCTAATAAAATTTCATCGATACCTTTTTGCTTAAAAAAACCAACCATTTTTATTAAAAAAACCACTAAAGAGTCATTTTTAGAATAATTTATCCACTTCCCTAAACCCTCTAAGTTCCCTCTTTTATTTTGAAGTTTAAGATATTGCATTAATTCAATCTCATCCCATTTTGAAAGGGAACCTTCAATCTCATCAAAAAAACGATATGGATCATTCATACTTAAAGCTAGATATGAATTTCGTGCCTCTCTTCTAATCCTTTTATTTTTACTGTAGGCATAGACCAGTATTTTAGCATCGAATTTATTTAAATTTAAAACGAAAGCTTCTTGAAAGGCATTCATTTTTTCACTATTCGATCGAGAATCAAATTTTTTCTCTAAATGTCCTACAATATTTAATGCATCTATTATTAAAGGATATTTTTCTGATTCTTTTTCTTTATTCTTAAATTCTATTAAAATACCAATACCAATATCTATAGTTTCCTTATTTACTTCTCCTACAATATTTTCAAACTTATCAAATATTTCTTTCTCTGAGAATTTCTTATCGAAAAATAATACTTCTTCAAACAAAGTCTTTATTTCAGGAACATTCTTTTTAAGTTTCTTTTGAATTCTATTGTAATTTCTCCTAATTACATAAATTGTTATTACTAAAACAATTGTTGAAATTATAAAACCCAATGTTAATACAATTGTCATTTGTATTATTAGAGGGTAAGTCTTTATCTTAAAGACAAAAGAAAGAAACCATTCAACAATACTCATTTGTAAAAGCTTGTTTTTATACTAATTTGACCAAGTGAGGGCTTCTCGTGTCTATTTATACGAAAGTAATAAAAAAAAATATCAAATGTATCTTTTTTTCTGTATAACAGCGTATTTTATAGGTGAATGACTTCGTTGTAGGCATCAGCAACTGCTTCCATAACGGCTTCGCTCATTGTTGGGTGTGGGTGAATTGTCTTTAACACTTCATGACCAGTTGTTTCTAATTTACGTCCTAATACTGCTTCTGCAATCATATCTGTAACGCCAGCACCAATCATATGGCAACCTAACCATTCTCCGTATTTTGCATCAAAAATCACCTTTACAAAACCATCAGGAGTTCCTGCTGCTTTTGCTTTTCCTGATGCAGAAAAGGGGAATTTACCAACTTTTAATTCATATCCAGCTTCCTTTGCTTTTGCTTCCGTCATGCCAACAGAGGCAATTTCTGGAGTTGCATAAGTACAGCCAGGTACATTGCCATAATCAATAGATTCTGTATGTAAACCCGCTAATTTTTCTACACAAGTAATTCCTTCGGCCGAAGCAACATGCGCTAAAGCTTGTCCGGGAACCACATCTCCAATAGCATAATACCCAGGAATATTAGTTTGGTAAAAATCGTTTACTAAGATTTTATCTCTATCAACAATAATTCCAACATCTTCTAAACCAATGTTTTCAATATTAGATTTAATTCCCACAGCTGATAATAAAATATCTGCTTTTAAAGTTATTTCTCCTTTCTTCGTTTTTACAGTGGCCACAACACCTTCGCCAGAAGTATCAACAGACTCTACAGAAGAATTTGTCATTACTTTAATTCCAGCTTTTTTTATAGAACGTTCAAATTGTTTCGAAATATCAATATCTTCGACAGGAACTAAATTGGGCATATACTCTACGATAGTTACCTCTGTTCCCATAGTGTTATAGAAATGTGCGAATTCAACTCCAATTGCTCCAGAACCTACAACAATCATAGATTTTGGTTGACTTGGTAATGTCATTGCTTTCCTATATTCAATTACTTTTACACCATCTTGTGGCAAGTTTGGTAACTCTCTTGAACGAGAACCCGTTGCAATAATAATATTGTCTGCAGCATATTCAGTTACTTTTCCATTTTCTGACGTAACATCTACTTTTTTACCCGTTTTAATTTTTCCAAAACCGTTAATTATATCGATTTTATTTTTCTTCATTAAAAAAGCAACCCCTTTGCTCATGCCATCTGCAACACCACGACTTCTTTTAATCACAGCATCAAAATCTTTATCAATAGCTTCCGCTTTTAAACCATAATCATCAACATGTTTTAAATAATCATAAACTTGTGCAGATTTTAACAATGCTTTTGTAGGAATACATCCCCAGTTTAAGCAAATTCCGCCTAAATTTTCTTTTTCTACAATGGCAACTTTAAAGCCTAGTTGAGAAGCTCTAATTCCTGTTACGTATCCTCCAGGTCCACTTCCAATGATAATGATGTCGTATTTCATACTTATATTTTTTTATCTTTTATTTCTTTACTTTATGCGTTCTAGAATTATTTTAGTTTTGTTCTAACTCTAATTTTACTAAAACTGATAATTAAAAAGGATATCCTTTCAATTTCTCGTGCAATTTACTAACTTTTGTTTTTACTTCCAACTATTTTACATTCTCTCAGGAACATCAATTCCTAATAAATAAAATGCTGATTTTATGGTATCTGCGACTTTCTTTGCTAACTGAACTCTAAATATCTTTTTAACTTCATTTTCTTCTCCTAATATGGATACATTTTGATAAAAAGAATTGAATTCTTTTACCAAATCATAGGTGTAATTCGCAACAATCGCTGGAGAATAATTTGTAGCTGCTTGTTGTATAGTTTCAGGATATAACGCTAATTGTTTTAGTAACTCTTTTTCTTTTTCATGTAATTCAATAGTTACAGATTTTGAATAATCAAAAGCTGCTTTTCTAATAATAGATTGAATTCTTGCATAGGTGTATTGTATAAAAGGACCTGTGTTTCCTTGGAAATCTACAGAAGATTTCGGGTCGAATAAGATTCTTTTTTTAGGGTCTACTTTTAGAATAAAATATTTTAAAGCACCTAAACCAATCGTTTTATATAGTTCGTTTTTTTCTTCCTGGGAATAACCTTCCAATTTGCCTAGTTCTTCAGAAATTATTTTGGCTGTTTCGGTCATTTCAGACATTAATTCATCAGCATCAACAACGGTACCTTCTCTAGACTTCATTTTTCCAGAAGGTAAATCTACCATGCCATAACTTAAATGATGCAATTGTTTAGACCAATCAAAACCTAGTTTTTTTAAAATTAAAAATAATACTTGAAAATGATAATCTTGTTCGTTACCCACAGTATAAACCATTCCTCCAACATCTGGAAAATCTTTTACACGCTGAATTGCAGTTCCAATATCTTGTGTCATGTAAACAGCCGTTCCGTCTGAACGTAAAACAATTTTTTCATCTAAACCATCATCTGTTAAATCACACCAAACAGAGCCATCTTCTTTTTTATAGAAAACACCTTTTTGGATGCCTTGAGCAACCACATCTTTTCCTAATAAATATGTGTTGCTTTCATAATATAAAGTATCGAAATTTACACCCATATTTTTATAAGTAACCTCAAAACCCTCGTAAACCCAAGAGTTCATAGTTTTCCAAAGCGAAACAACCTGTTCGTTTCCAGCTTCCCATTGCTGCAACATTTGCTGTGCTTCTAATAAAAGTGGCGCTTCTTTTTTAGCTTCTTCCTCAGTTTTTCCCTCGGCAATTAATTGAGCGATTTCTTTCTTATATTCTTGGTTAAATTTTACATAGTAATTTCCAACCAATTTATCACCTTTTAAACCTGATGATGCTGGAGTTTCACCGTTACCAAATTTTTCCCAAGCCAACATAGATTTACAAATATGAATTCCTCTATCGTTTATAATTTGAGTTTTATAAACTTTTTTTCCTGCAGCTTTTATGATTTCTGCAACAGAATAGCCTAGTAAATTATTACGAACATGTCCTAGATGTAAAGGTTTGTTTGTGTTTGGTGATGAATACTCCACCATTATGGCTTTATCATGCGGTTTAGACGAAACCAAACCAAACGAAGAATTTGAGTAAATTGAATTAAAAAAATTTGTGTAGAAACTATCATCAACAACTAAGTTTAAAAAACCTTTAACTACGTTGTAGTTTTTGATTTCATCAACATTTTCTACAACATATTTCCCTAAATCTTCACCAATTTGAACAGGATTCCCTTTTTTGTAGCGCAATAAAGGGAATACAACAACAGTAATATCCCCTTCAAATTCTTTTCTGGTAGCTTGAAATTCTACTGAAGGAATTTCTATATTGTATAAAGCTAAAAACCCCTCTTTTACTTTGGTTTCTATGATGTTTTGAATGTTCATTTAATCTTGAAAATTGAAATGCAAAATTACATATTTTTATTTGTTTTTTTCAATGATTTTTGGTCAAGAATAATTGTAGTTTTGCACTATGGAAAAACGGTTACAACAACTCCCGAAATTAGCAGAAGAAGCAAGAAAAGAAAATAAAAAATATTTTACACATCTAAAAAAAAGGACACCTAAAAATTTAGATTATGTTATGCAAGATTTGCACGATGCTGAGTTCGCAAAAACGGATTGTTTAGACTGTGGAAATTGTTGTAAAACTTCAAGTCCGATATTTATAGATAAAGATATTGAGCGCATTTCTAAGCATTTAAAAATGAAAGTTGCTAATTTCACTAACACGTTCTTAGAAAGGGATGAGGATGATTTTATGGTGCTAAAAACGGCACCTTGTTCTTTTTTCGATGAAGCTGATAATTCTTGTACAATCTATCATGTTCGCCCAAAAGCGTGTGCAGAATATCCTCATACAAACAGACGTAAATTTATACAAATTACAGACTTAACAATTGCCAATACGGCAATTTGTCCTGCAACTTATAATATTGTGGAAGCTTTAAAAAAGCGATTACCTTATGAGTATAATCTAAAAAAAACCAGAAAATAGTATTATTCATAAATTAAATACTTATTTCTAGTTTTTTCAAATGCTTTCAAGTCTTCTTTCCAAGTTTTTCTAATTTGTTCTTCAGATAAACCTCCTTCTATTTGTTCTTGCAGTTTTGTAGTTCCTGCTAATTTAGTAAAGAAACTATTAAAAAATTCGTCAGAAGAATTTTGTTCGTAAGCTTTAAGTAACCAATTTAAATTAAGTTGATTTAAGTTTTTAGTGCTTTGCAAATTCTCACCAAAACATAGCTTGTTTTTATACTTTGGATATTTTGAGCCTTCATTTTGTTTGGGTATAAATGTAAATTCACTTTTTGCTAAGAAAGGTGATCCATAAATTTGGAATTGCATTTCAGTTCCTCTTCCTGCAGAAACATTAGTTCCCTCAAAAAAACATAGACTAGGGTATAAGTTGATGCTTTTGTCATTCGGTAAATTTGGAGATGGTTTTACTGGCAAACTATAGTCTGTTTTGTGATTGTAATTTTCTAAAGGAATGACAGTTAAATTACAATGAATTCCGTTTTTCAACCACTTTTCCCCATTTATCATTTTTCCATATTCACCAATGGTCATACCATAAACTACAGGTACTTTATGCATACCCACAAAACTTTTATGTTGAAATTCTAAAACGGGGCCATCAATGTAATGCCCATTCGGGTTTGGTCTGTCTAAAATTATAACCGGAATTCCAACTTCTGCACAAGCTTCCATTACATAATGTAAGGAAGAAATATAGGTATAAAAACGCGCTCCTACATCTTGAATGTCAAAAACTACCACATCAATATTTTTCAATTGTTCAGCAGAAGGTTTTTTGTTTTTTCCATATAACGATATAATTGGCAAGCTTGTTTTAGTATCAAATCCGTCTTTAATGGTTTCACCGGCATCTGCTTTTCCACGAAAGCCGTGTTCTGGAGCAAACACTTTTTTAATTTTTATTCCGAGAGAAAGTAAACTGTCGATTAAGCTAACAAACGTTTTTTTCTTTTTAGTTTTTTCTATAATAGAGGTTTGGTTTGCAACAATAGCAACATTCTTACCTCTTAAAAGGTTTAGATATAAACGAGTTCTTTCTGCACCAGTTTTTATAATTACTGATTTTTTTGGGTCGTTTTTATTGTTTTCTGGAGGTTTTTGTGCACAAGAAATCAGCTGAAAATTCAGGAACAGAAACAAGAATAAATATGTACTTTTGAAAGGTTTAAAAAGAATCATCAATTTGAATTACGAGTTATTCATTGCAAAACGCATTATTGCTGGCAAAAAGTATAAAAATAGTATTTCATCGCCAATAATAAAAATTGCCATCACAGCAATTGCGTTAGGAATTATTATTATGCTAATTGCTGTGGCAACAGGTGCAGGTCTGCAGTATAAAATTCGGGATAAAATGGCTGGATTTAAAGGTCATATTCAGATTGTAAATTATGACGCCAATAATTCTGATGTTTCTACAACAGCTATAAAAAAAGAGCAAGACTTTTATCCTACTTTTAAACATATAAAAGGGATAAAAAATGTGCAAATTTTCGCCAATAAAGCGGGTATTTTAAGAACTAAAACCGATTTTGAAGGTATTATTTTTAAAGGGGTTTCTTCAGATTATGATTGGTCTTTCTTTACTGAATACATGGTGGAAGGAAGAGTTCCGGATTTTAATCAGCCAAGAACAAGAGAAGTTTTGCTTTCACAAACAATTATAAATCGTTTGCAATTAAAATTAAACGATACAATTATAGCCACGTTTATAAAAACGGTAAACAGTAAATTACCTTCCAATAAAAAATACATTATTACTGGAATTTATAATACAGGCTTTTTGCAGTTTGATAAAAGCATGATGATTGGCGACATTAGAGAGGTTCAAAATTTAAATAAATGGACAGAAAATGAAGTTGGAGGCTTTGAGGTTTTATTAAATGATTTTGATGAAATTGATGAAAAAGGAGAAGAGGTTTACAATAATATTAGTGCTACTTTAAATAGCAAAACAATTGTTGATGCCTATCCAAACGTGTTCGATTGGATTCAACTTTTTGACAATAATGTTTGGTTTATTATTGCTATTATGATTCTAATCGCAGGTATTAATATGATTACTGCTTTGTTAGTTTTAATATTAGAACGGGTGCAAATGATTGGTGTTTTAAAAGCTTTGGGAAGCAATAATACCAGTATTAGAAAAATCTTTTTGTATAACGCTACTTACCTTATTCTAAAGGGACTTTTTTGGGGAAACATTTTAGGTTTAACGATTATTGGTATTCAACATTTCTTTAAAATAATAACGTTAAATCCAGAGACCTACTATGTGGCTACAATGCCGGTTTATATTTCTTTTACAGCTATTCTATTATTAAACATCGGTACTTTAATTTTATGCTTTTTAATGTTGATAATTCCTTCTTTTATCATCACAAAAATAAGTCCTTCAAAGTCTATTAAGTTTGCTTAGTTGTAAATTTATTGCAAGATTGCTTCATGAAATATCAAAAAAAGAGATAATACATTTTTAAATTTTTAATTTGCTGATTTATAGCTACTCTGCGTTAGCGATTAAAATGGCATCCTTTTTCGAGGAATGAGAAAAAGATATAATTGAAAGCGCGACCTTTAGGGAACGCCCTAAAAATAATTTATATTTGCACCAGAAATTATAGAGATGAACTACGCAGAAAATATATTAGAAACTATTGGGAACACTCCCTTAGTAAAATTGAATGTTTTAACAAAAGAATTACCTTGTTTGGTGCTTTCTAAATACGAAACTTTTAACCCAGGAAACTCGGTAAAAGATAGAATGGCATTGCAAATGATAAAAGACGCAGAAGCAGATGGTCGTTTAAAGCCAGGAGGCACGATTATAGAAGGAACCTCTGGAAATACAGGAATGGGATTGGCTTTAGCCGCAATTGTAAAAGGCTACAAATGTATATTTGTAATGGCAGACAAGCAGTCTAAAGAAAAGATAGATATTTTAAGAGCTGTTGGAGCTGAAGTTGTTGTTTGTCCAACAAATGTTGAGCCAGATGATGCACGTTCTTATTATTCGGTTTCTAAGCGTTTAGGAGAAGAAACTCCGAATTCGTGGTATGTAAATCAATATGATAATCCTAGTAATTGTAAAGCGCATTTTCTAAGTACAGGTCCGGAAATTTGGGAGCAAACCGAGGGGAAGGTAACTCATTTTGTTGTTGGTGTAGGAACAGGAGGAACCATTTCAGGCGTTGGAAGTTATTTAAAGATGAAAGCAAGGGAAGCGGGTTCAACTGTAAAAATTTGGGGAATAGATACCTACGGCTCTGTTTTTAAAAAATATCATGAAACGGGTATTTTTGACGAGAATGAGATTTACCCCTACATCACAGAAGGAATTGGTGAAGATATATTACCTAAAAATGTAAATTTTGGTGTTATTGATGGTTTTACAAAAGTAACCGATAAAGATGCTGCAATTTATACGCAACGTTTAGCAAAAGAAGAAGGAATGTTTTTAGGGAATTCTGCTGGAGCAGCCGTAAAAGGATTATTACAATTAAAAGATCACTTTACAAAAGATGATGTTGTGGTAGTTTTATTTCATGATCACGGAAGTAGATATGTGGGTAAAATGTTTAATGATAATTGGATGCGTGAAAGAGGTTTTATAGAAGAAGAATTTAAAACTGCTGCAGATTTAATTAAAACTCATTCAGAAGAACCAATGATTGTTGCACAAACGGAAGAATTAGTTTCTCATGCAATAGAGCGAATGAAAGCGTTTAAAATATCTCAAATTCCGGTAAAAGATAGTAATGGTTTTGTAGGCTCTATAGACGAATCTGTTTTGTTACATTATTTTATTGCGGATAAACATATAGCAGATAAACCAATTAAAGATATTATGGGGAAACCCTACCCAATTGTAAACAAGACTGCAAAATTAGAAGATATCTCTAAATTGATTACTAAAGAAAATGATGCTGTTTTAGTTGATTTAGAAAATGGCAATCATCATATTATTACAAAATACGATATTATTAGTGCTATTTGATTTTTCGTTTAACTGTAGGATTATGTATTTCATCGAATTAAAAAAGTAATTTAACGAAAAGTTAATTTCTCAATCAATAATAATTGTTTCTTGGGTTCATAACTAGAAAATAGTTATTTTATTTTATAAGTTGGGGGATTTATAAATATAGTTTAAAATCGTCTAGGAAATTTTTTTCTTAGATGATTTTTTTTTAGCTACAAATTTATGACTGAACTTTCAAAAACACTAATTAAGGCTTCACATTATTTATAAGAACTTGTTATAATGATACTAGAAATTCAGATGATTGACAATTATTGAGATTGAAAAAAATGATGGAATCATATAAATAGTTGCTTCTAGTTCTTGTATAAATTACTTAACATGATTCAGGTATAGCAAAATAGAAAAATTTAAATTTAGCTCTTCGAAAATAAATTATAAAGTTTTAAAAAATCACCAGAAAAGACTATTGCAATTTAAATGAAGCTGTCGAATGAAACAAAAGGTTAAATTTAGTTATCTGTTGTTAATTCCTCAAATATTGTTTGTTTTGTAAATCATATATATTATTTATTTGTAGAGATAGAGAGTTAATTATTTATTAATAAGTTCGGTTTCCCAGCATTAGGAAAAGCATAATACTAGAATGAAGCTATTAAAATAGTGAAGATAAAGATAGAATTAGTAAGAAAAATATATACAAAAGAACAAATTTAAACACTTTGTATTGGGAGTATAATTTTTTTAGCCTTAAATAATTAAAACCATCTCTTTAGAGATGGTTTTTTTAAATCAACTAATTCAAATAATTTACACAATGAAAACAGTTTACGAGGTTGTTCTCATTTATTAAACAGCAAGCTTCATGCCAAAAAATATTTAAATTTATTTTTAGAATATTTTAACAATTACTTTGCGTGCTTATGTGCTTTGTATGATGAACGAACTAAAGCTCCACTTTCTACAAACATAAAGCCCATTTCTAATCCTATTGTTTCGTACTTCTTAAATTGTTCCGGAGTAATAAATTCTTTAACAGGTAAATGTTTTTTTGTTGGTTGTAAATATTGCCCAATAGTTAGTACGTCTAAACCTACACCTTGTAGGTCTTTCATCGTTTGTAAAACTTCCTCTTCAGTTTCACCTAAACCTAGCATCAATCCTGTTTTAGAGCGCATTCCGTTTTCTTTTAGGTATTTTAAAACAGCTAAACTTCTATCGTATTTTGCTTGAATTCTTACTTCTCGGGTTAATCTTCTCACTGTTTCCATGTTATGAGAAACTACTTCGGGATGCACTTCAATAATTCTATCTATTTGTTTTGTGTTACCTTGAAAATCAGGAATTAATGTTTCTAAGGTTGTATTTGGATTTGCTCTTCTAATTGCATCGACAGTTTCTGCCCAGATAATAGAACCACCATCTTTTAAATCATCTCTATCAACAGAAGTAATTACGGCATGTTTAATGCCCATGATTTTTATGGAGCGCGCCACCTTTTCAGGTTCATCCCATTCGACAGTTTCTGGTCTTCCAGTTTTTACCCCGCAAAAGCCACAAGAACGTGTGCAGATATTTCCCAAAATCATAAAAGTTGCGGTACCTTCTCCCCAACATTCACCCATATTTGGGCAGCTTCCGCTGGTACAAATAGTGTTTAATTTATACTTGTCAACTAAACCCCTTAATTCAGTATATTTTTTACCAACAGGTAATTTTACACGTAACCATTTCGGTTTTTTTAGCCTTTCAGGAAGGACTGCAGAATCTATTGCCATGTTATAATATAATTGAAATGCAAATTTACAAAGAAAACTTTTAAATGCTTGTTAAAAACCAAACACTAAATCCTATTAAAAATACAATCCCCAGAATACTAAGCGTTTTTAAGTAAATACTTGGCCGATGTTCTTTTGGAGTATGTTTTCCAGTAATTAAAAGATAGTTTAAAACTGCATAAATAGGAGCTGTTAAAAATGATAAAATGGTAGCGATCTTCACTAAACTTCCCATATTTTTAAGAAAGAATTGTAATATGATAAATGTACCTATGAATAGTAAAATAATCCAAAACCAATAACCAAATTTAAATTCTTTATCAAACAACAATTTTGAGCTTCTATTCATTGCTCTTGGTGACGCATCTAAAGAAGTAATCGTAGTACTAAACATTGTTGTGAATGCAGCAATAGCTATAAATATATAAGAAAATTCGCCTAAGTTTTTTGTGTATAAAGTAACTAATTGTGATGCAAATTTCCCTCCTTGGTTAGAAAAGGTTTCTCCCGAATTATACATGACTAAAGCACCTAAAAGTACAAAACAAATTCCTAAAATTAGTGTACTAATATAGCCTACATTAAAATCAAAAATTGCATCTTTTGATTTTATCTTAATAAAAGTATTTTTGCTTTTCTCTACAGACCAAATAGAATGCCAAATAGAAACATCTAAAGGAGCAGGCATCCAGCCTAGAAATGCAATTAAAAAAGTTATTTCTACTGTTCCGGATGGTAAAATTTGGCGTACATCAAAAGCTTCTTTAGAGCTAAATAAAGCAACTGAAACTGCAATTATGGTGCTCACTGTTAAGATAATTATAATGTATTTCATTAGATTATCTAGCAATTTATATTTACCAACCAATAGGAACAGGAGACTTATGGTCATTAAAAAAGTTGACCAAACGACTAGGTTATTTGTAAATCCAAAAAGTTGTGAAGCTAAACCAGCGGTAACAATAGTAACTGCCGCCTGTATAGTAAACATTGTGGCAAAATTTAGCACATAATAAATTGCTAAAACACTTTTTCCTAATTTTTTATAGCCATCGAGCAGTGTTTCTCCAGTAGCAGCCGCATAACGTGGACCAAATTGAAAGAAAGGATATTTAAAAATATGCACCAATAACAAAGCCCAAAATAAACCAAACCCAAATTCTGCTCCAGCTTTTGTAGATTGCACTAAATGAGATACACCTATTGCTGCGCCTGCAAATAATAAACCTGGACCTAGAGAATTTAAGAATGATTTTTTCATTTAATTTCTAACTTTTTAATCGCTTTTCAAGTATTAACTATATTTTTTTTAATAGTGTATATTTTGGATATCTATGAAATACAGTAAAGGTGTTTTTAATTTTTATTTTCCTTAAACCTGTTAAAATATAATTTTTTAAATGGACTATTAAAAATTCCTAAACATTTTTTTATATAAACACAATTGAGGTAAGTAGTATTAAGAAAATTTTCTTGCTTTTTAAAAGGTAATTTTGCTTAAAATTACTGTAAAAACTAACGTTTAATTACGAAAATCACTTTGATGTACTGCCTATAAACATTTTACCATTCTTGTTTTATGACCTCTTAATAATGGCAGCTAATAACTTTTTTGCACGTAATAATTTTACTTTTACGTTATTTATTGGCTCATTAATTTGTTCAGAAATTTCTTTATAACTTAGTTCTTGAAAATAACGTAACTGAATAACTTCTTGGTATTTAGGTTTTAATTGCTTAATGTCTCTTAATAATTTTGCTAAATTCTGTTCTCTTATAATATTGTCTTCAGGTGTAGGGTTCTCATCAACAACTAAATAAACTTTTTCTTCCTGTTCAATGGTGGTTTCTATAGAAATAGAAGCGTTTTTTTTACGCAATAAATCTATGTGCACATTTTTAGAAATAGAGATTAACCAAGTTTTAAAAACATATTGATCATTAAAAGTATGAATTTTATCAAAGGCTTTAGAAAAAGTTTGAATCGTAATGTCTTCAGCATTATTTTCATTCTTAGTACGTTTTAATTGATAGTTATAAACGCTAGTCCAAAAACTATCTAACAAAAATCTAAATGCAGCCTGATTTCCTTCTTTGGCTTTTGAAATGTTTATTTGAAGTTTTTTTTGGTTTATTTCCAATGATCTGGTTTTGAAATCAAATTTGCACTAAATATACTAATTTGAATCAATAATAAACCAATTTCTAAAAAAGGTAAGAAAAAGATGATTTGTGGTTCTTTTAATTTCTTTGCAGAAATGCCCACGACAATATACTGAACTAAAAAGTAAGAGAGTATAATCGCGAGTATAATTTTCCAGGGATAAAAAAACAATAAGGTTACTGCCAAAACATAAAAAAGTAGTTTAGAAAAATTAAAAAATCCTAAGAGAAAACGATGCTTAAATTGAATTTTTTTGATGATTCGTGTTTCTTCTTTTTTTTCTGTAAACCATTTTGAAAATGATTTTGGGGTATCAGTTTCAATAAAACTGTCCTCGGATATACAAAAAGTTGTATTTTTATTGTTCGCGGCATCCTTTATAAATAAATAATCTTCACCAGTATTTATTTTCATATGATTTATAAACCCGTTTACTTTGAAAAATTCTGATTTTTGATAGGCTAAATTGGAGCCAAAAGCCATATAGGAGGAGCCTAATTTTGTAAATCCAAAGCACTTAATGGCTGTTAACAAGTTTTCAAAACGAGTAAAAATATTTATGATTGAATTTTTCTTTTGATATTTTTTATACCCTAAAATAATGGTCTTTTTCGAAGTAAATTTTTTACTCATTTCAGAAATCCAATATTTAGAAACAGGTTTGCATTTGGCATCAGTAAATAATAAATTGTTGTATTTTGATGCTTTTATACCTAACGTTAATGCATATTTTTTACTTCCCCAAAAAGCTTCATTATTTTCTACATTTAAAATTTTTAGGTTGGCATGTTTTTTTGTGAATAATTCTACAACATCTTTTGTGTTATCTGAAGAAGCGTTATTGATTAATACAATCTCAAATTTCGAATGTTTTTGTTCTAATATTGATGGAAGAAACTGTTGTATGATTTTTGCTTGATTTTTGGTGTAAATAATTACTGAAACTGGGACTTCGGTAATGTTATTTTTATTTTTTTTTAACCCAAAAAGAAAGGTAGAAAAAAGAATATAGTATGTGGTTTGGATTACTGCACAGGCAACAAAAACGCTGAAGACTACAGATAAAATCATTGATTTAAAAGAATATTAATTATGTTGAGGTTCTGTGCATGTATCAAACTTATCTGATGTTTTTCCACAAAAACCACAAGCCTCTCCATTTTTGTTTAGCATTGGATTTTGACTAGCACAAGTGCCTGCAAACTCTCCATCTTTTTTTGCCCAAATTTTAATAGCAATTCCTGCAACACCAAGTGCTAATAAACCTAAAGTTAATAGTAATAATTTCATAATTAATAAAATTTATAAGTAATAAATAAATCTAATTTTTCAATTAAAATAAATGCGTTTAAACGCCTACAAAGATATAATAATACATTCAAAAAGCACCCATATCTCTTGATAAAAATAGATACAGTACCTTTACATATAGGAGCTGTTAAAAAAGGTTATGATATTAAGGTATTTCAAAAAAAGATAGAAAGAAACATAAAAATATATAGTAAAGAGGAGCAAGATAAATTTATAAATAAAGCTATAAGAAATTGAAGGAAATGAGCTCTTTAAAAGTGTCATAAACGATCTTTCAGGATTTTTTTTAAAACTATTTTAATTTTTACAGTTCTAACATAAAGTTAATCATACAAAAAATGAAAAAAAATCAATTTACGAAAGACCTTTTTTTAGTTATTACAACGCTAATTATTTTTTCTTGTAGTTCTTCTGAAGGACAAGAGGATACCACAGATACAACCACAACAACTAATTATGATATTTCATCAATCCTCCCTAAGTTCGATAATATTGATGCAGTTTCTTATTCGGTTTCAGGGAGTACGATCAGTTTTACAACAACAGATTTGCCAAATCATACAAGTCCTTATTGGGATGCTTCTCATCCTTTATATGAAGCCTATAATGGAACAAATTCTAATTGGAATCAGAACCCGAATTCTATTGGCGAGCAAAATATTACGTTTACAATGACTTTAAATCCAGAAGAGGCAACTACTAAAAGTGCCACTCCTTTAGGACCAATAGGAATCTCTAGAAACGGAATTGTTTTTTTTAATCAATATGCAGGGCCAAACAATCAGGCTTTAACAAATGAAATAAATTCTTTTGATCAATGGCTAGGGCACCCGGCGGGAACACAATATCATTATCATATAGAGCCGAGTTACTTAACAGATCAGTTTGGTAAAGATGCGTTTTTGGGATTACTTTCTGATGGATTCCCTGTATATGGGCCAGAGGAAAATGGAACAACAGTTACGAACGCAGATTTAGACGATTATCATGGTCATACATCTGTAACGGCCGATTTTCCTGATGGAATTTACCACTATCACATTACAAACGAAGATCCATATTTAAATGGTAATGGTTTTTTTGGAACAGCAGGTACTATAACAAGATAGTTTTTGAAGTTTGTAAAAATTAACATATTAATTTTTCTTTTTTTCTTTTCTTGTGATGATACAGTTCAAGAAAACGAAAACATTTCTTCAGTCTATAAAATGAAGATTCCATCGATAGAAATTAATAAAGTTAACAATCATTTAAAACTAAAAAATGGCATTTTATATTTTGAGGGAAAACAGTATTCTGGTATCGTAAATGAGTTTTATGAGGATGAAAATATCAAATCAAAATCAGAATATTATAAAGGAAAAAGACACGGCTTTTTTTTGGGTTGGTATAGAAATGGGGAGCAATGGTTTGAACGTTTTTATATAAAAGGTTTAAAGTCGGGTGTTCATAAAGGTTGGTATAAAAACGGAGTACAAATGTTTGAGTATCATTTTAACAATAAAGGCGTTTATCATGGGGTAGTTAAAGATTGGTATACTAACGGAATGCTCACAAAGTATTTTAATTTTGTGCAAGGTAAAGAATCTGGTAGCCAAAAAATGTGGGATTTAAAAGGTAAGTTAAGAGCCAATTTTTATACTATAAATGGAGAAAGGCATGGTTTAATTGGATTGAAAAAATGTGTAAGCGTTTTAAAAACTGAAATTAAATAGTATGAAATTTAATTCAATATTTTTTATTTTTATCTTTTTTGTTTCTTGTAAAAAAGAGACTACTATAGATAAAACAAAAACACTTCCTTTTTATAATTCAGCAGCGTTTACTCCTGAATGGATTGCTGAAGGTGATGATTCATATGCAACAATTCATACAATTGCTCCTTTTCAATTTACAAATCAAAACTCACAAAATATAACTAATAAAGATTTTAGAGGTAAAATTTATATTGCAGATTTTTTCTTTACAACTTGTCCTAGTATTTGTCCGATATTAGCCAAAAACATGAGGTCAATTCAAGAAACTTACAAGGAAGATAAAGACATTCTATTGCTGTCACATTCTGTGATGCCTTGGGTAGATACTGTAGAAAAAATTAAAAAATATGCTTTGGATAAAAAAGTAATCGATACGAAATGGCATTTGGTTACTGGTGATAGGAAGGCTATTTATAAAATAGCAAGAACATCTTATTTTGCAGATGAAGATTTTAAGAAGACTAAAGATGAAAGTGAGTTTATTCATACAGAAAATTTTGTGCTAGTTGATAAAAAAGGAAGAATTAGAGGTGTATATAATGGGACACTCGCTTTAGATATACGGAGATTAAAACGCCATATAGAAATATTAAAAAAAGAAATATAAAATTCTTTAATTGATAATATTTACTTCAATCTCCAAAGAAATTTTAAATTTGTTATACACCATTTCTTGAATTTTTTTAGAAAGCTGATAAATCTCTGTACCAGAAGCATTTCCATAATTTACAAGCACTAAAGCTTGATTTTTGTGGACTCCGGTGTCTCCAAAACGTTTTCCTTTAAATCCAACTTGTTCCACTAACCAACCGGCTGGTACTTTAACTTCAGTGTCGGAAATTACATAACTCGGTATATTTTGATGTTCTGTCTGAAGTGCTGAAAAGTGCTGTTTGGATATTATAGGATTTTTAAAAAAACTACCGCTATTTCCTAATTTCTTAGGATCTGGTAATTTCGAATTTCTGATAGCAATAACGGCATCAGAAATATTTTTTAAAGTAGGATTTATAATTTTATTGAATGCCAACTTATCCTCAATTGCTCCGTAAGAAGTATTTAATTGGTGATTTTTTTTAGTCAGTTTAAAACTTACTGAAGTCAAAATATATTTTCCTTTTGCTTCATTTTTAAAAATCGAATTTCGATACCCGAAATTACACGCTTCATTAGAAAACTGAATCAATTTTCTTGTTTCAATTTCTATGGCTTCAACTTTAGTAATGCTGTCTTTTACTTCTACACCATAAGCACCAATGTTTTGGATAGGACACGTACCAACGTTTCCAGGTATTAGAGATAAATTTTCTATTCCTCCAAAATTATTTGAAACGCACCATACAACAAATTGATGCCAATCTTCACCAGCATTAACCGTTAGATAAACATCATTATTATCTTCTCGATCAATAGAAATCCCTTTAATATCAATATGTACAACTAATTTTTCAATATCTTTTGTGAGTAACATATTACTTCCTCCAGAAATTAAAAAAATATTTTTTTCAGCAATTAGTAATTGCTGAAGTTGATAGACTGAATCAACAGAAATAAAACGTTTGGCATTTACATCAATTCCAAAGGTGTTATATTTTTTTAATGATATGTTTTTTTGAATAATCAATTAACTATTATATTGTTTTAAAGCCTCAGCAATAATTTCAACAGACCTAATTAAGTCTTTTTTATTTAAAACATAGGCAATTCTTACTTGGTTTTTACCTTCACCTTCTGTGGAGTAAAATCCACTAGCCGGAGCAACCATCACAGTTTCATTATTATAATTGAATTCTTCCAACATCCATTGTGCAAAATGATCAGAATCTTTAACAGGCAATTCTGCAACACAATAAAAAGCTCCTTTTGGATTGGCAACTTTTACACCTTCTATCTTGTTTAATTCTGTAATTAAAGTATTTCTTCTTTCAACATACTCTTCTTTTACATCATCAAAATAACTTTGTGGGGTGTCCAACGCAGCTTCACTTGCAATTAATGCATACGTTGGCGGACTTAAACGTGCTTGTGCGAATTTAATGGCAGTTTTTATAAAGTTATCATTTTTTGAAACTATACAACCAATTCTCGCTCCACACATGCTGTAACGTTTAGAAACCGAATCTATGACAATAGCATTCTGTTCGATACCCTCTAAAGACAATACAGAGGTATGATGCAAGCCATCATAGGTAAACTCTCTATAAACTTCATCAGCAATTAAATATAAATCGTGGTTTAAAACAATTTTTTTCAGTTTTTCAATTTCTTCTTTTGAGTATAAGTAACCTGTTGGATTCCCAGGGTTACAGATTAAAATTGCTTTTGTCCTTTTTGTGATGAGTTTCTCAAAGTCTTCAATTTTCGGTAAAGCAAAATTATCTTCAATTTTAGAAATTACAGGCACTACGGTTACTCCAGAAGCAGTAGAAAAACCATTATAATTTGCATAAAAAGGTTCTGGAATAATAATTTCATCACCAGGATCCGTGATACTTCCTATCGTAAAAAGTAATGCTTCAGAGCCACCAGTGGTCACAACGATATTATCTGCAGCAACATTGATATTATTGTTTATATAATAATTGGCAAGTTTCGTCCGGTATTCTTCAGAACCTTCAGATCTTGCATACGCTAATGTTTGTAGCTCGTTATTTTTAACCGCATCTAAGGCAACTTGTGGTGTTTTTATATCTGGTTGGCCAATATTTAAATGAAAAACTTTTGTTCCTCTTTTTTTAGCATCTTCTGCATATGGCACCAATTTTCTAATTGGTGATTCTGGCATTTGTAATCCTTTTTTAGATATAGAAGGCATAATAATTGATTAGATGATTTAGATGCAAATTTGCGAAATATATTTTATATCTGCATTTTAATTTCAGAATCTTTAAAGGTTAAATATTTGCTAAAAGCATAAAAACCAAAGCATATAATTGTATCTTAAGGTTCAATCTTTAATATTTATTTTTTTTGAAAAAAACTCTGATACTTTTTCTTATTTTATTTTTCAACTTTTCTTTGTCAACAAAAGCACAAAAAGGTTTTCATTTTCTGGATAAAAGTAAAAATCATCAACGTGTAAATTTTGAGTTGATTAATAATTTAATAGTGATTCCTTTAAAGATAAATGGCAAAAAATTATCTTTTATTTTAGATTCAGGAGTAAGTAAAACTATTTTATTTAACATCACAAAAAATGATAGTATTGGACTTAAAAACGTTAAAAAAGTGCAGCTGCAGGGTTTAGGGAAAGGGGAGTCTGTAGATGCGTTATTGTCATATAAAAATAGTATTTCTCTTAAAAACATAGTGAATAGTAATGAGACTATCTATGTAATCTTACAAGATCATTTTGATTTGTCTGGCAAAATGGGAAAGACAATTCACGGAATAATTGGCTACAATATTTTAAGCCATTTTATAGTAAAGGTAAATTATAAATTTAAAAAAATTGATTTTTATAACCCGGATACTTATACTTACAAGAAATGTAGAAAATGTGAAGTTTTTCCAATTCAAATGTATAGAAGAAAACCGTATATACAAGCCGAGGTTCAGTTAGATACAATTGGCAGTGAGTTGACGTTTGTTAAGTTATTAGTAGATTCAGGCGGAAGTGATGCTATTTGGCTATTTGAGAATACAAAAAAAGAAATTAAAACACCAAAGCGTTTTTTTAACGATATTTTAGGGGAAGGTTTAAGTGGTGCCATTTATGGAAATAGAAGTAGAATCCCGAAAATTAAACTAGGTGCATTTGAAATTCAAAATCCAACAGTATCTTTTTTAGATTCAGTATCTACCAAAAATGCAAGAAGTTTTCAAGAAAGAAATGGTAGTATTGGTGCGGGTATATTAAGAAGATTTAAAGTTTGGTTTGATTACCCTAATAAAAAAATAATGCTAAAAAAGAATAGTTGGTTTTCTAAGGGGTTTAATTATAATATGACAGGATTAGATGTTGTTTACAACGGAAAACAACTGGTAAAAGAGCAAGTGGCGGTATCTAATTTTGACGGATATCAAAGGCAATCAGAAAAAAAGAATGCAATTAGTTTTATTACTAGCTTTGCTTATAAGTTTAAATCTTCCTACAGAATAAAAAATGTTATTAAAAATTCTCCTGGAGATAAAGTAGGGTTAAAAAAAGATGACATTATTTTAAAAATTAATGACAAACCAGCTCATGAGTTAACGATGAATGATATTATCTTAAAGTTTCAAGAAAGAGACCAAAAGAAAATAAAAATTATTGTGAGTAGAAATGGTAAAAAATTACAATATGAATTTCGTTTAGAAAAAAAAGTTTAACCTAATCTCTAAAATTAGAGAGCATACTTTTCTCCTTTTGTAAAGAAACTCCTTTATTTACAATACCTTTAATTTTAATCACTTTTCGTACATTTTTTGCATTCGAAAAAATTGTGATTGCTTTAGAAAAACCGCCAACTCTTTTCGTATCATAAGAAACTTTAATTTCTCCTTTTTCGCCTGGCATAATTGGCTTTTCAGGTTTTTTAGGCACTGTGCAGCCACAAGAAGATTGAATGTTTTTTATAATTAAAGGTTGAGTACCTGTATTTGTAAAAATAAAAACTCTTTCGCCATTAGACCCTTTGCTAATTTTTCCATAATCAATAGTTTCTTTTTCAAATTTAAACTCTTGTGCGCTTGTGGAAAAAGAGATAAAAAATACTACTAATAAAGTTCCGAAAGTTTTCATAATTACTTTTTTACATGGTAAAATTAACGTTAATAATTTGTTTTAAAAAATCAATCACTAATTTTCTCGACAAAATAGAGTTTTGTATTTTTGCCAACGATATTTAAAAAACCATTCCAAAGTATGACAATTCCATCTAAATATGATGCAAGCCAGGTAGAAGATAAATGGTATGACTACTGGATGAAAAACAATTATTTTCATTCAACACCAGATGAGAGAGAACCTTATACTATCGTAATTCCGCCACCAAACGTAACAGGTGTCTTACATATGGGACATATGTTGAATAATACAATTCAAGATGTATTAATTAGACGTGCTCGTTTGTTGGGTAAAAATGCTTGTTGGGTTCCGGGTACAGATCATGCATCAATTGCTACAGAGGCAAAAGTTGTTGCGAAGTTAAAAGAGGAAGGAATTAATAAAAGCGATTTAACGCGAGAAGAATTTTTACAACATGCTTTTGATTGGAAAGATGAATATGGAGGTATTATTTTAGAACAATTAAAAAAGTTAGGTGCTTCTTGTGATTGGGAAAGAACTGCTTTTACAATGGATCCAGAAATGTCTGAATCTGTCATTAAGGTTTTTGTTGATTTATATAATAAAGGTTTAATTTACCGCGGTTATAGAATGGTAAACTGGGATCCTGAAGCTAAAACTACACTTTCTGATGAAGAGGTAATTCATGAAGAAAGACAAGGGAATTTATACTATTTAGAATATAAAATTGAAGGTTCAGAAGATACGTTAACGATTGCTACCACAAGACCAGAAACTATTTTTGGAGATACTGCAATTTGTATCAACCCAAACGATGAGCGCTTTAGGCATTTAAAAGGGAAAAAAGCAATTGTTCCTTTATGCAATAGAGTTATTCCTATTATTGAAGATGAATATGTTGATGTTGAATTTGGTACCGGTTGTTTGAAAGTGACGCCTGCGCATGATGAAAACGATAAGAATTTAGGAGATAAGCACAAGTTAGAAGTGATAGATATTTTTAATGATGATGCTTCTTTAAATTCCTTTGGATTGCATTATCAAGGAAAAGACAGATTTGTAGTTCGTAAAGAAATTTCAAAAGAATTAGAAGAAAAAGGGTTTTTAGTGAAAACTGAAGTTCATACAAATAAAGTAGGAACCTCAGAAAGAACAAAAGCTGTAATAGAACCAAGATTATCAGATCAATGGTTTTTAAAGATGAAGGATTTAGCAAAGCCTGCTATTGATGCTGTTTTAGGAGAAGATGCTGAGATTAATTTATATCCAAAAAAATTCGAAAACACATATCGTCATTGGATGGAAAACGTTCGTGATTGGAATATATCTCGTCAACTTTGGTGGGGACAACAAATTCCTGCGTATTTCTATGGTGATGGAAAAGAAGATTTTGTTGTTGCGGAAAGTATCGAAGAAGCATTAATTTTAGCACAGGAAAAGACTAAAAACGATGAACTAACAGCGAACAATCTACGTCAGGATAGTGATGCGCTTGATACTTGGTTTTCTTCTTGGTTATGGCCAATGTCAGTTTTTGACGGAATCAGAAATCCAGAAAACGAAGAAATTAAATATTACTATCCCACAAATGATTTAGTTACTGGGCCAGATATTTTGTTTTTCTGGGTAGCTAGAATGATTGTGGCGGGATATGAATATAAAGATGAAAAACCTTTTCAGAATGTTTATTTAACAGGATTGGTAAGAGATAAGCAAAGGCGAAAAATGTCTAAATCTTTAGGAAACTCGCCTGATGCTTTAAAATTAATTGATGATTATGGTGCAGATGGTGTAAGAGTTGGACTACTGTTAAGCTCTGCTGCTGGAAATGATTTAATGTTTGACGAAGATTTATGTCAGCAAGGAAAAGGATTTGCAAATAAAATTTGGAATGCTTTCCGCTTGATAAAAGGTTGGGAAATTGATGGAAGTTTAGCGCAGCCAGAAACTGCAAAAATTGGTTTAGAATGGTATGAAGCAAAGTTTCAAAAAACATTAGCAGAAATAGAAGATCATTTTTCTAAATATCGCTTGTCAGATGCTTTAATGGCAATTTATAAACTAATTAATGATGATTTTTCTTCGTGGTTATTAGAAATTGTTAAACCAGCATATCAACAGCCAATAGATAAGAAAACATTTGATGCAATTATTATTGTATTAGAAAATAATCTAAAAATATTGCATCCATTTATGCCATTTTTATCGGAAGAAATTTGGCAATATATAGCAGATAGAACTCCAGAAGAGGCATTAATTATTGCGAAATATCCAGTAGTTAAAGATTTCAATGCTAATATTATTAGTGATTTTGAATTTGCAACTGAGGTTGTTTCAGGAATTAGGACAATTCGAAAAAATAAAAACATTGCTTTTAAAGACACTATTGACTTGTTTGTAATTGATGTAGAAAAGAATTCAAATAAATTTGATACTGTTATTCAGAAACTAACAAATACGTCAACAATAAAAGCTGTTTCGGAAAAAGTAGATGGAGCCTCATTTAGAGTGAAATCAAATGAATATTTTGTACCAATTTCTATTGAAAATATTGATATAGAAGCAGAAATAAATAAATTAGAAGGGGAATTAAAAAGAGCAGAAGGTTTTTTATTCGGAATCACAAAAAAGTTATCTAATGAGCGTTTTGTAGCAAATGCGCCAGAACAAGTAATTACTTTAGAGCGTAAAAAAGAAGCGGATACAAAGGCAAAAATTGAAACTATTAAAAGTAGTTTAAAATCACTTAAATAAATTGATAGATTTACAAACAAGAGTTTATATTTGCTAAAAATTAAATTAAAACTAATGAAGAAAATAATTATCACTATTACCGTAATGTTTTTATTAGTAGCGTCATGCGTTTCTAAAAAGAAATACTTAGAATTAGATGAAAAATTAATAAATACCAAAGCTAGTCTTCAGAAAACAACAATTGAAAAAGAAAGACTAGAAGCTAAGTTTGGAAGTATTGAGAAACGCGTAGAGAATTACAATAATAAAATTAATTCTTTAAGAGATGAAAACGTAACTTTAGAAAGAAGTAATTTAGGCTTTACAGATGATGATATAACCGTTTTGTCTGAAAAGCAGAAAGTTGAATTAGGAAAAACGTTATCTAAGATTGATGCGAAAAAAGTTGCTCAAGCTAAAACATTGAAGGATTCTATAAATTTGGCTGTAGACTATAAGGTGAAAAAATCGATGCGTTCTGCAGGAATGTACTCAGAAGAAGATATTAATATCAACATAGAAAATACAGTTGTTATGATCTCAGTTTCGAACAAATTATTGTTTGCATCGGGTAGTTTTGACGTAAACAAAAAGGCGAATCCTTTATTGCAGAAAATAGCAGATGTTATTAATTCAGAACCTAGTATGGATGTAATGATTGAAGGTCATACAGACTCTAAAACATTAAATAACCCTACAAATGCTCTGAAAGATAATTGGGATTTAAGTGTAAAAAGAGCCACGGCTATTGTTAGACTTTTAGAAAAAAAATATTTTATAAAGTCCAATAGATTAATTGCTGCAGGTAGAGGTAGTTCTATGCCTTTAGTTAAAAATAACTCTAAAGAAAACAGAGCAAGAAATCGTAGAACACGAATTGTTATTTTACCTAATTTAGATAAGTTTTTTGCAATGTTATCTTCAGACCCGGATACAAAATAATAAAATAAAAAATAGATTAAATTTATAAAGCACTCATTTCGAGTGCTTTTTTTATACATTTTAGCGCACTAATTTATAAATTAAGTAACAAAAATGTTTTCATATTTAGGAACTAAGAATTTCATTAATTTTAGTCAGCTCGTCATCAAAAAAAGAAGTAGTTTCAATGGCTTTTACACTGTCTAAAATTTGTTCAGTTTTACTAGCGCCAATTAAAACAGAGGTAATTCTATTATCCTTTAAAATCCAAGAAATTGCCATTTGTGCTAAAGTCTGATTTCTATTTTTGGCAACTTCATCTAATTCCTTAATTTTTGGAAGCATTTCTAAAACTTGATTCGTATTTAAAAAAGGGCTATCCTTCACCGCTCTTGAATCTTTTGGCAATCCATTAATATATTTATCAGTTAACATTCCCTGTGCTAAAGGGGAAAAGCAAATAGCACCAACTCTTGAGCTTTCTAATACATCTAATAACCCGTCTTCAATCCAACGATTAAATAGGTTGTAATTTGGCTGATGAATTAAACATGGAGTTCCTAAATTTCTCAAGATTTTAAAAGCCTTTTCAGCTTCTTTTGGTTGATAATTAGAAATACCTACGTACAAGGCTTTTCCTTGTCTAACCATTAAATCTAAGGCACCCATAGTTTCTTCTAGAGGCGTATCGTAATCGGGTCTGTGATGATAAAAAATATCAACATAATCCAATCCCATTCTTTGTAAACTTTGATCTAAACTAGCCACTAAAAATTTTTTAGATCCGAAATCTCCATAAGGACCAGGCCACATTCCATAACCAGCTTTTGATGATATAATCAATTCATCTCGGTAATTTTTAAAATCTTTTTTTAATATTTTTCCAAAATTTATTTCAGCAGATCCAGGTGGAGGACCATAATTATTAGCTAAATCAAAATGTGTAATTCCATTATCAAAAGCACATTTTAAAAGATTTCTTGCGGTATTTAAATTGTCGTTATCTCCGAAATTATGCCATAAACCAAAAGAAAGTTCAGGTAATAATAGACCGCTGTTTCCGGTTCTTCTATATTTCATTTTTTTATAGCGATTTTCATCAGCTATATATTTGCTCTTTTTACTCATATTATTATATGTTTTCTAAATTACGATAACACAAAAAAATTAATTTTAGGAATATCTATAAACAAATACTAATGCGCTATACTTTCAGTATTTTCTTTTAAAATAGATTCTACGAAAATTAATACAAAATAGCTGATGCGAAATTAACATCTACTTTAGTTCTAACAAAGTACCTGCAAGTTGAATTAATTTTCTTTTAAAGAGCAGCAAAATACAAACTTCTTAAAGATTATGTTCTTAAAGATCTTAATTATTAAAAGGTAATTGTAAAAACAAAAACCGACTATGTTTTAAATACTTCGATATCTAAAAATAAAATAAATTATGTTTAGATATTAAGTTGTTTTATATGCCAAAGATAATTTTCTGAACATAAATTAGAAAATTAAAAGCACTTTTTCCAAATAATTTATTGTTTTAAACTCATTATTTTAGTGAGTTTGTTTTAAAAAGAAGCTCATTTTCTTTTAGATAAGACTTATAAATACCTGAGTAAATAAAATCTCCGAGAGTTAAAACTCTCGGAGACTTTAAATTAATTTTTTAAAAAATTAAATAAGAATAACATAATAAGATTGTCAATTGTACATCTTATTCATTTAATTTTTTACAATTTTCATTGTTTTACTACCGTTTTCGGAGTATACCTTAACAATGTAAACTCCTTGGCTTAAATATTTTGTTTCTATAGAGTTTAAATTTGTTCTAACCTCTTTTATTTTATTACCAAGCAAAGAATATATTTCTACTTTTGTTAATGGCGATTTAGAATTAATATACAAAACATTTTGAACAGGGTTAGGATACATAGCGATACCTTTTTCAAGAGACTCTTCTGCAACTTTAAGGATACCTGTTCCTGCAGATCCAGGACTTGCATAGATATTAACTCCTTCATAGATTCCAACGAAATCTGTAGCATCTCTCCAATTTGCAGGATCACTATTATCAGATAAAGGGTCTATAAGTTCCATAGAATATCCAAGTCCTATAGCACCTTGTGGCCATTCACCACCTATGTTATAGGTTAATGAATCTATCACGATTCCTGAATGATGCTGTGTGTTTTCAATATAAAGTAATTCAGCTTCATCATTACTTAAATTCGCACCTTTCCATTCAAAAGCAGGTACTCCAAAAAAAGCACTGAATGCCGCTGCATCTTTAGCTGTAACCCAATAAGCACCAGGTTCCAAGGTGTATTCTGGTAATTTACCACTAGCGATACCTCCTTTTATTCTAAGACCTCCTAATTCTATAGGTGTCTCCGTAATATTAAACAACTCTATAAATTCAAGTTTATCTTCCTGTTCGGCAGGTGGTTCATCATACATGATTTCTGTTATAACCAATCCTTCTGCTAGCGGGTTATGAATTAATTCAGCAATACTGGTCTCCATAACATTTCCTGCAAGATCTTCAATATTTGCGATTTCGAGTTCGTAATATTTTCCAATACTAATGCCGGGATCTAGGGTAAGGGTTATAATGTCTGAGGCTTTAAGAGTTACGTTACTTACAATTGGCATATCAAAAGCGCCTTCTAAAAAAGTATAGTTATCAGCCGAGAATAGATTGGTTGTAGTACTCACGGCTTCACTAAACTGTACCTCTATTTCAGTGGTACTTATAACTGATGGATCTAGCACTAGAGGAGGATAAATGTCTTCGTCTGCGGCAAAAATAGTTATATCATCAATAAGAACTTTGGGTGGTACTCCTTTTTTAGCACCTGACTTCGCTAAGAATTGCAATACAACATTTGGCTCATCAAAAGCATCAGAATGCAGCGCATAGGTGTATTTCGTAAATTGAGTGTCCTCGTTTGAAAAACCAAGCTCGCCGTCACCCATAAGAATTTTAGGGCCAAAGGTTTCCCCACCATCTGTGGATACTTTTAAATAAAGTTTCAAGTGTTTCTGATCACCTGTGGCTACCGTTGAAGCCCAAAAATCAGCTACAACATTCTCAAGACCTGTAAGGTTAAGATTAACTTGGACAAATACTTCTACTTCTTCTTCTTCCTCACCTTCGGCAGCAACAGGCCAAAGCCCTAATGATGTTCCACCATCTCTGAAAGCTGTGTTGTCTTGGAATATTCTATAATTATCAACATAATTTCCAAACCAATTAGGTATAAAATAGATGCTGTCCCCTTCAGTGAAGACTGGGTCTTCAAATCCTTGCTCGTAAGGAAATTCGGTTATTTGCCCAAAGCTTTTTGGGCTAAAACAACATAAAAGCAATACGAATACTAATAGTGTAAGTTTTTTCATGATTTTTAATTTAAATATTAATTTTTTTGATTTAACAATCTTATATTTCTTTAACAAAAATAAATAGGAAGTTTCAAGTATAAAATGACCCAGATCAGTCACAATATTTTTTTCAAAAGATTAATTTTTAAATGAAATTGAAATATTTTATTGAAGTCGTAAAGACTTTATTGAGAGTAGAAAAGGTTTAATATTTGAGATTCATGTTGATTCTTTTCTCCCTCTTTTGGAAGACATCATACATGACAAAAAGTAGTAAAAAATAGTGTTCATAAAATTATTGATTCTAAACACCTTTTAGGTTTTGCCCTTAAAAGAGGTTTTATAAAATAAAAGAGAATAAAATAGTGAGTCGTAAGCTAAAAATAAACTAAGAAAATGAATTTTTCTTAGTTTAGTATTCTTTTAATTTAAGGCTTCTTTCAACAATGTTATAGGATGTTTTGCAATGCGTTTTGTGCCATCAAAAATTTGATGTCTGCAACTTGTTCCAGCCGCTGCAATTTCTGTTTCCGAACTACAATTTCTAATCTTCGGAAACAAAGTATCTTCACCAACTTGCATGGAAATAGCATAATGTTCTTTCTCGTATCCAAAAGACCCGGCCATGCCGCAGCATCCAGTGTTTAGTATAGTTACAGAATAATTTTTAGGAATGTTCAACATCTGAAAACTGGCATGCGTTCCAGATAATGCCTTTTGGTGGCAGTGACCGTGAACCTTCAATGTTCTAGGCTTTGTTGTAAATAAACTAGTATCTATATTTTTATTTTTGAACTCTTTGGCTAAAAACTCTTCAAAAGTAAAAGTATTTTTAGCTATTTTTTTCGCTGAAAGCGTATCGTCTGCCAAGCGAATATATTCATCTTTAAAAGTTAAAATTGCTGAAGGTTCAATTCCTATCAATGGAGTTTTTTCAGTAATAAGATTTTTAAAAATGCTAATGTTTTGATCACAAACTTTTTTGGCTTCTTTTAAAAAACCTTTAGAAATATAACTTCTTCCGCTTTCTTCGTGATTGATAATTTCTAAATTATAACCTAATTTTTCTAACAAGTGAAAAGCATCTTTACCAATTTCGACATCGTAAAAATTAGTAAACTCATCACAAAATAAATATATGGTTTTAGTGTTTTTTGATTTTGGTTGTTTTAAAAACCATTTTTTTAATGTTTTAGGAGCTAATTTTGGAACAGTTCGTTCTAAAGCAACTCCCATAAAAGATTTTGCGATCGATGTATTTAAAACTAAGTTTGATAAAGCAGGTACTATACTTCCTAGTTTATTGAGTTTTGCATTATTGGCAAACAATTTACTTCTTAATGGATACCCATTTGTTTCTTGATATTGAAATAAAAACTCAGCTTTCATGGTCGCAATATCTACATTACTTGGGCATTCAGAGGCACATGCTTTGCAGCTTAAACAGAGATCTAAAACTTCTTTCAGTTCTTTAGAATCGAATTTGTTTTTAGCCTCATTATTTGTTAAAACTTCCCGTAACATATTTGCTCTTGCCCGTGTGGTGTCTTTCTCATTTTTGGTAGCTCTATAACTTGGGCACATCGTTCCACCTGCTTCTGCAGGTTTTCTGCAATCTCCAGAGCCATTGCATTTTTCAGCTAATTTTAAAATTCCCTCGCTATCAGAAAAATCTTGAATCGTATTTATTTTTGGCTCTGTTCTATCAATTTCATAACGGAGGTTTTTGTCCATCGAAAAAGCATCTGTAATTTTTCCTTGATTAAAAATATTGTTTGGATCGAAAGCTTTTTTAATGCGTCTCAATAACTGATAATTTTGTTCGCCGATCATTAACGGAATAAATTCTGCGCGCACAATGCCATCTCCATGTTCTCCGCTAAAAGAGCCTTTGTATTTTTTTACTAATTCAGCGGTTTCAGTAGTAATTTTTCTAAATAAAACAACATCTTCCTTTTTCTTTAAATTCAAAATCGGACGTAAATGCAATTCACCAGCTCCGGCATGAGCATAATAAACGGCATTTTGCTGATATTTATCCATAATTTTAGTGAATTCTTCAATATAATTTGGCAAATCTTCTAAAGCCACAGCAGTATCTTCAATACATGCAACAGCTTTTTTATCGCCTATCATATTTCCTAGTAATCCTAAACCTGCTTTTCGCAAATGATGTACTTTAGCAATGTCTTTTCCATATACTTTTGGATGATGGTACCCAAAGTTATTTTTTTCTAAATCTGTGATTAAATTACTTGCTAAAACTTCTGCTTCTTCAATAGTATTTGCAGACACTTCTAACATTAAAACTGCTTCAGGATCTCCTTGTAAAAAGAACCTATTTTTTGCTTGTTCTCGGTTACTTTTTGTACAATCTAAAATAGTTTTATCCATTAACTCACAATTATATAAATTGTGATTCATTGCCGTAACAGTGGCTTTTAAACTCTCTTTAATAGTTGTAAAGTGGCTACAAACCATAATACTTTCTTTAGGAGCAACATCATCTAGTTGTAAAGTGATTGCAGTCGAAAAAGCCAAGGTTCCTTCGCTTCCGGAAAGAAATTTTGCGACGTTAATCGTTGGTGATTTTCCTCCAAATAAATCAGATATCAAAAATTCATCAACAGCATAGCCAGTATTTCTTCTATGAATAATCTCTTTAGGAAATTCATTTTTGATTTCATGTTGGTTTTCTTTAGAAGAAAGTTCCGCATAAATACTCTTATAAATCTTGCCTTCTAAAGTGTTTTCTTTTGTTTTTTTAATAAATTCTTCAGAAGTAATTTCTTTAAAATTTGCAGAGCTTCCGTCACTTAAAATAGCATCAATTTCTAAAACTTTATCGCGTGTAACACCGTATTTTATGGATGTACTTCCCGAGGAATTATTACCAACCATGCCACCAATCATACATCTGTTAGAGGTGGATGTGTTTGGACCAAAAAATAAACCAAATGGTTTTAGAAAAAGATTTAATGAATCTCGAACAATTCCTGGTTGTAAAGTGATTTTTTTTGCTTGTTCATCAAATGAAATAATATCTGTAAAATGTTTAGAAACATCCACTACAATTCCGTCTCCAACACATTGTCCTGCCAAAGAAGTTCCTGCTGTTCTAGGAATTAAAGTAATGCTGTTTTTTATAGCAAAATCAATTAAAGTCTTGATGTCTTTTTCATCCTTTGGAAACGCAACAGCCAAAGGAATCTTGCGGTACACAGATGCATCTGTGGCATAGATTGATTTTTGTAAATTATCGAAAAGAACATCACCAGAAAGTGAGTTATGTAAAGTGTCTAAGTTAGAATTATCAATCATTAGTTACCTATAAAAATGAGTGCTATTTATAAATACAAATATGACAATAATAATTTTTAAATATGTAAAAACTAGGGGCTAATCTAAAATTTTATGGATTTTATTATTTAAATCTTTACAAAGCATTTTTTTTTCTATTAATGCATGGTTTTTGCTTTTTTTTCGCAAAGTTCATAATTTGAGAAGGCTTAAATATGAGGCTTTGCTTATTCAATTGAAATATTTCTTTTAAAACCAGTGTCAAAACAGATAAATGTATCAGTACCAGCAACCCCATTGATTAGATGTACTTGTTCATATAAAATATTTTTTAAATGTTCATTATCGCGAGCAAATATTAGCGCGAAAATGGCATAATTTCCAGAAACATAATTACATTCTGTGACTTCTTTAATTTTTTCTAATGCTTCCATTACACTTTTTGCAAAACGTGCTTCCCTTAGTCGGATTCCGGTATATGATTTCGTTTTATAGCCCAGTTTTTTTTCATTAAGAATAAATTCAGCATTTTTTACCACACCTAGTTCAGTCAATTTTTTAATTCGTTGATGCACTAAAGAGTTTGATACTTTTAATTCACTTGCAATTTGGGAGTAGGCTTTTCGAGCGTCTAATTGTAGTTTTTGTAAAATTTGTTTATCGATATAATCAAATTGATTTTCCATGATAAATATTGTGGATTATTTAAAGTTAAATTAATTTTATTTCAATCTATTAAAATTAATTTAACTTATTATGATAAATAAAAAAATAAAATTACTTAAAATTTGTTTATAAATAAAGTAATCTATTTATTTTTGTTCAAAAATTTTATAAACATGGATACTATCCAAATTTTTGAGAAATTGTGGAAGGAATATACAGAAAGAACACCTTCCGCAAAAAGAATTAAAGACTTATTTGAAAGCAGAGGAGATGTGGTTTATAATGATCATGTTGCCTTTAGAACTTTTGATGACGATCGTGTAAATATTAAAGTGTTAGCGGCTCCATTTATAGAGGCAGGTTACATAGAATGTGGCGATTATCATTTTGAAAAGAAAAAATTATATGCTAAACATTATGAGCATGCGACTTATAAAAACTTACCTAGAGTTTTTATAAGTCAATTATTAACTAAAGAGTTTTCTTCAGAATTACAAGAAATAGTAAAGAACATGATTGATAGTATCGCTTTAGAAGAATTACATCCGTCAGAATTGGTCTTTAAGGGACGTTTATGGGAACAACCTTCTTTTGAAATTTATCAAAAACTACAAACAGAAACTGAATATGCAGCATGGCTCTATGTAAATGGGTTTTGCTCGAATCATTTTACAGTTGATGTGAATAGATTAAGTTCTTTTGATACTTTACAAGAAGTGAATCAGTTCTTAAAAGACAATCATTTTAAAATAAATACATCGGGAGGAGAAATTAAAGGAACTCCTTCTGAGTTATTAGAACAGTCTAGTGTTTTAGCGGATAAAATACCCATAGTATTTAAAGAAACCACCAAAGAAATTACGTCTTGCTATTATGAATTTGCATTTCGTCATGCCATGTATAATGGCGAATTATATTCTGGTTTCATAGCAGGTTCTGCAGATAAGATTTTTGAAAGTACAGATATGAAATTACAAGAAGTGTAAATCTTAATTTCATGAAAACAAAAAAAGGCGGATGTTTTAATTTCCGTTTTTTTTGTTTTACATAACAATATCATTCTTCCAAATATAAGGTTCCGGTATATCTTTGTCGTTTATCAACTGACGAATATCTATTTCTATACCTCTACTTAAATCTGTTATTGGTATGTCATTGACGCCGCCTTCAAAAGGATTCTCTGTATTTTCTCCAATTTTTTCCATAGTATGAAAAACCCAAGATAATAAAGCACTGAAGGGTATTGAAAACCAAACAAAATGATTAGCTATAAATTCTTGAATAATATGTCCCAAATTTGTACTAGATGAATGCTCCGATAATTCTTCCATAATATGACTTCCAATAGCTTCAAAACTTTGCATAATTCCAAAGGGTAAAAGAAAGATGAAAATCCAAACAAAAATATAGTTTAATGTTGCATACTGTCTCGGATACGGAAAGTTCTTAATACGTTCAGATTTTCCTTGTAATGTGTAAAACTCAACTAAGATATTCATCATTTCCATGTGCCTGAAATCTTCAATAAAACCTTTGTTCATTAACTCTTTTAAACGTTTAGATTGTATTCCTAAAAGTTGTGATGGTTTGTTCCCTTTGCTAAAAATTTCTTCAAATTCTTCTTCAGAAATGTATGATTTTATAGCCTCCCTAATGGGGATCCTATCTTCAAAAACTAAATAATGGTTTTCTCTAAAAGCTGCATTTTGTTTATCCTTTTTTAAATGAGTTTCCCAAGGTTTGTCTCCTCTCATTTGATAACGTAAAGCTGTTAGCCAGGCAATATGTCTGTGAACTAACTCTTTTTTTACAGCTTGTAATTCATCTGCAGAAAGAAGTGTTTTTGCATGTGTATTGTCAATGAAATCTTTGACCATAATAGTCCAAGATCTAGATGTATTTACAATGCCTCCCCAAATTTTACGAGCTTCCCACAAGCGGTCATAGGACGCATTATTTTTAAAACTGATTAAAAAAGAAATTGCAGTTCCAAAAACGCCTAATGGTAACCAAGGTACATTCAGCCATTTTAACCCAACGATATCATATAAAATAACCGGAATTGTGCCAATTAATATGAACAAGAAGATTTCTCTTTTAGTCCATTTCAGCATCCCTTTTATTGGGAAAATACGTTTGATATACATAATTTTTTATATTATTGTTAAAGAATCAAATATAACCTTTTTGAATTCTTATATTTGGGAGGTAATCAAACTTTTATTAAGATGAAAAAACTAATCGTATTCTTTCTATTTCTATCCATTTCAATATCAGCTCAAAAAGTTGATTTGTCTTACTATTTACCAAATAACGTAACGTATAATAAAAGTGTTCCAACCCCTAAAGAAATTATTGGGCATGAAGTAGGTGAATGGCATGTTACCCATGACAAATTAACAGAATATATGAAGGTTTTAGCATCCTCTTCTGATCGAATTTCGATAGAGACCAGAGGTACAACCTATGAAGGAAGACCATTGTTATTATTAACAATTACTGCACCTGAAAATCATAAAAACTTAGAAGAAATTAGACAAGCACATATTAATGCAACCAATAATAGTTCTGTAGATATTTCAAAAAATCCAATTGTTGTGTATCAAGGATTTTCTATTCATGGAAATGAACCAAGTGGCTCTAATGCAGCTTTAGCTGTTGCTTATTATTTAGCTGCTGCAGAAAATATCGATGATTTATTAAGGAATACTGTTATTTTATTTGATCCATCTTTTAATCCAGATGGTTTGCAACGTTTTGCGTATTGGGCGAATATAAATAAAAGTAAAAATATAAACCCAGATCCAAATGATAGAGAGTATAATGAGATTTGGCCAAGAGGTAGAACCAATCATTATCAGTTTGATATGAATAGAGATTGGTTGCCAGTTCAACTGCCAGAAAGTAAAGCAAGAATTGCTAGTTTTCATAAGTGGTTGCCCAATATATTAACAGATCATCATGAAATGGGTAGCAATGCTAGTTTCTTTTTTCAACCAGGAATTCCTTCCAGAACAAATCCGTTAACACCACAAATGAATCAAGATTTAACCAAAGAAATTGCAACATATCATGCAAAAGCTTTAGATAAAATTGGTTCGTTATATTATTCAGAAGAAAGTTTTGATGATTTTTACTACGGCAAAGGTTCAACGTTTCCAGATATCAATGGAAGTATAGGGATTTTGTTTGAGCAAGCCAGTTCAAGAGGACATGCTCAGGAAACAGTAAACGGAGTTTTAACCTTTCCGTTTACAATAAGAAATCAATTTACAGCAGCATTATCTACTTTAGAAGCTGCAAAAAATATGCGTGTTAAAATCTTACAATATCAGCAAGATTTTTACAAAGAATCTAGAAATTCTGGAGAGAAAAAAGCAATTGTTTTTGGTGACGAAAAAGATGGGGCAAAAAGCTTTCATTTGGCAGAAGTCTTAAAGCGTCATCAAGTAGATATTCATGAAATAAAATCTGATTTTTCGGTTAAAGGTAAAAAATTTAAAAAAGGATACAGTTATGTAGTGCCTATGAATCAGAAAAATCAACGTTTGGTAAAAGCTATGTTTGATGTGCGAAAAACATTTAAAGACAGTCTATTTTACGATGTTTCTGCATGGACTTTTAATCATGCTTTTGGTGTTGATTATGCAGAAAATATATCGCTTGCAAAAGCAGGTAGTGAAATCACAAATTTAAAAATAAAGAATGGAACTGTTTCTTTTAAAAGCGATTATGGTTATTTAATGCCTTGGAATGAATATTACACTCCAAAAGCTTTAAATGCTATTTTGCAAGAAGGTTTGCGTGCAAAAGTATCTATGAAGAATTTTAAAAATGGGGGTAATTCTTATGAATATGGAACCATTTTTATTCCAGTTCAAAACCAAAAATTAAATGCTACTGATTTATATCAATTTTTAAAGAATGCAGCAATTGCAAGCCATGTGCAGATAAAAGGAGTAGCCACAGGTTTAAATGAAGGTATTGACTTAGGAAGTAACAATTTTAGCGCCATTAAAAAACCAAAAGTGGCAATGTTAGTCGGAAACGGAATTGCAGGAAATGATTCTGGGGAAATCTGGCATTTGTTAGACCAGCGTTTTGATATGCATTTAACTCGTTTAGATATGAGTTATTTTACAAATATAGATATCAGTAAATACACACATATAGTGATACCTAGTAGTAAGATTGATAAAGTAGCTATTGATAAATTAAAAACTTGGGTCAAAAATGGTGGAGTTTTAGTTGGCTATAAAAATACTGCAAAATGGTTGTCCAGCAACAAAATGATTAGCTTACAATTTGATAAACAAAAAATGGATACCATTAAGAATGTTTCATTTGAAAATAAATCTTTACAGTCTGGCGCACAATATATTGGTGGAGCAATTTTTGAAGCAAATTTAGATAGATCACATCCTATTAATTTTGGATATAAGAACGATAAAATAGCGTTGTTTAGAAACTCAACATTGTTTATTAAAGCTGATAAAAAGAGTTATAACAACCCAATTCAGTATACATCAAGCCCATTATTGAGTGGTTATATTTCCAAAGAAAATGCAAAAGTTATTAAAAATACAGTTCCCTTTAAGGTGCAAAGGTTAGGTAAGGGTAGCGTCATCGTTTTTACGGATAATACAAATTTTAGAGCTTTTTGGTATGGAACAAATAAGTTATTAATGAATGCTATTTTCTTTGGTGATAAAATGTAAGTTTTTCTTACAAAGAAACAAAGTGTAATAGCTTTGTCTCTTAAACTGTCAATTCGATTTATTTTGTAAAGAATGAAGAAAATTGCATTAAGAAGTTTTTAAAAGCTCAAAAGTTGCAAAGTTAAAATTTGCAACTTTTGAGCTTTTATTATTATAATACCCTCAAATATTTGAAGGTATCGAAACGTAATTATGTAACAAAGTCAATAGTTAAACGTCTTATTGATATAAACAAATAAATATATAAATGAGTTTTTTTAGAGTTTTACTAGCCATTGTTTTTCCGCCTTTATCAGTATTAGGAAAAGGTTGTGGTTCTTTCTTTATTATTCTATTATTAACCCTTTGTGGCTGGATTCCTGGCGTAATTGGTGCTTTGGTAATTTTGAACAATCCTAAAAATTAATTACTTATTTAGTTTTAATTCTAACCTGTGCATGATTATTCTTAAATTAGGTTGATGAGTTTTTTGAAAAAATATTAACAACAAATAATATTATTTTTTATTGAAGTAGTATCACTTGTTAAGCCGTGAAAAAGTTGAAATTTAACAAACCTGCTCTCCGTTTTTAATTCCTTTTGAAGCTTTTAATAAGACAACATTTCTTTCGGTATTATAAACACCCAAGACTAAACATTCGCTCATGAAATTAGCAATTTGTCTCGATTTAAAATTAACGATTGCAGAAACTTGTGCATCTAGTAAATCCTCTTTTGTATACAAATCTGTTATTTGAGCACTTGATTTTTTTATCCCTAAAGCACCAAAATCAATTTTAAGTTGATAAGCAGGTTTTCTTGCTTCAGGAAAATCATTGACATCAACAATAGTTCCTATTCTAATATCAATTTTTAAAAAGTCTTCAATTGTAATTTCGTCTTTCATCGTTTACTTTTTTTTTCCTAATTTTTGAATTACCCATAGAGGACCTATCAATAAAAATTCTAAATCTTTTAAAAAAGATGGTTTTGCCCCTTCTATTTTATGTCCATAAAACTGGCCAATCCAAGCCACCACAAAAATAATGATTGATGTATATAGCAAGTTTACCTGATTACTCAACCAAAAATTCCCAACAATACATACTAGAATTACAAACAACATTTCCATAGCATACCAAAACCCTAAACGTATATAAAAGATAGAAATAATAAGGCCAATAACTACGGCCCAGTTTTCGAGTAGGGGATTAGATAAGTTTAATATTTTTTCTAAAATTACATTTGGTATGCTCATTAGTAGGCCGATAATACTAAAAAAAATTAATGGGACACAAATGTAATGTATGGTTTGGTTTGTTTTATTTTGATGACTTAAAGCGTATTCATCAAAATATTCTTTAGCAGTTCTCATATAGTAAAATTAAAAATTAAAGATAAGTATTTTTATAACAAAAAAACAAAATTGGTAAGGTCTCTTATTTCCAACCTTTATGAATTAGCAACTGATCTATATGTGCAAAATGATGATTGCAATGCCAAGCATATATGCCTATATTTTTTTTTAAACTAACTTCTTTATTTTCTGAAGGATGTATAAATTTTTTTTCTAACTCCTGATCAGTTAATCCTCTTAACAAATACACCCATTTAGCATGCAAAGCTTTTAAGGAATCAAAAGATAGGGAAATAGGGGCAGATTTAGAATCATGCAGTTCTGCCCAACGTTCTTCAAAATAGGCTTTAATAATTGGTGTATCTTCTGTTAAAGCCCATTTAAAGCGAATATAAGAATTGTGATGACTATCATAACAATGATGCACAACTTGCCTAATCGACCAGCCTTTCTCTCTATAAGGGGTGTCTAATTGATTATCGGATAACGATCGTGTTAAGTACTCTAAATTTTGAGGGAAAGTTTCCAATACAAAAATCCAATCCTCAATGTTTTTTTTGGTGATTTGCTTTGGAATATTTGCCATTCCTATGGGATATTTAATAGTGTGTAGGTTCATTTATTATTCACTTATTTTCGTTAAAACGCGCTGAGAACTTCTATTTTCCACATTAATCGATAAGGATTTTTTAAAGATCACAATTGCACTCGCTGTATCTTTCTTCAAAAGATAAACCTCTCCGAAACTATTAAAAATATATGAACTTTTAGGGTGTAAGTTTGTATTTATTTCAAAAACCTCTAAAGCAGCATTAAAATTATTTTTTTTAATAAAAGTGTACTCAAAAGCTTAAAGTCACCTGCTCTAATAAAAGAACTTAAAGCTTAGTCAAATTCTTTCATTTTAAAATATTCATTAGGCATTTTTTCAACATAAAAAAAGCTTTTAAATCATCAAAAAAAGTACCTTTATCATTCTTTTTAATATATGAAAAAATGAAAGTAGTTACGTTGACCATCAATCCAGCTTTAGATAAAAGTGCAAAAGTAACAGAAATGATACCTTTTGATAAATTAGAATGCCATGATATTACATATCATCCAGGAGGTGGAGGTATAAATATCTCTAGAGTTTTGCATAGATTAGGGATAGAAAGTCATTGCTTATTTCCTTATGGTGGTAAAACTGGCGAGCATTTAATCGAATTATTACAAGAAGAGCATGTATCTGTATTTTCAACACCAATTTCAATTTGGACTCGAGAAAATTTTGCCGTTTTTGATATGAAAACAGGTTTGCAATTCAGATTTGGAATGCCAACAGCTTCTTTTTCAGAGGCTGAAATGAAAAATATAGAGCAATTGATAAAAGAGCAAGTGGCAGACGGAGATATTTTTGTAATTAGTGGCAGTTTACCTAAAGGATTGCCAACGGAGTACTATTCAAAAATCATTCAAAATTTAACATCAAAAGGCGTAAAGGTAATTGTTGATACTTCGGGGCCTGTATTTAGTGAGGTTTTAAAAAATGAGTTATTTTTAATAAAACCCAATCAAAAAGAATTGGCACGTTTGGCAGGAAAAGAGTCATTGTCTGCAAAAGAACGAGAAGAATTTGCAATGCAATTGGTAACGTCCAACATTGCAAAATATGTAGTGGTTTCTTTAGGGAAAGATGGTGCATTTATGGCGCATAAAAACGGCATTGAATACATAACAGCACCTGTAATTTCTGTAAAAAGTACAATCGGAGCAGGAGATAGCATGGTAGCAGGTTTAATTTATGGTATTACTCAAAACGAAACTCCAAAAAACATGTTACGTTGGGGAGTTGCTTGCGGGGTATCAGCAACCTTAAGTGAAGGTTCAGATTTAGCGCACAAAGAAAATATTGAGAAAATTTTGAAATTGGTATAAGTTATTTTAAGATCAAACTTGGTCAAACAATAAGTAGGAGTTACCGATTTACAGAAATATAAAAAAATCAAATGCGATAAAACTAGTTGTAATATTTAATTTTCATATTTTTATTTCTCCTAGAGATTAAATTTTTATGGAAAGTCCGATATTCAAGACTTCTCTTTCATCATTGAAAAGAAAATACTCTTAAGTATAAAAAATCACAGTCCTTCAAAATAAATAGACATCGTATTTTTTAACAATTTAATTTGTTGTTAATCAGTTAGATAAAACTTTCTTCAACGGTTGAATATAATGCTTGAATTATTACGAACTACAGCAAAACACAATAAAAACGTTATTTTTGAAAATTGATTATAATTTGAATAGTTAAAGAAGAAACAAATGGCAAATACATTATTTGACAAAGTATGGGATTCACACGTTGTTCGTCAAGTTAAAGACGGACCAGATGTGTTTTTTATAGACCGTCATTTTATCCATGAAGTTACAAGTCCCGTAGCATTTTTAGGATTAGAGAGTAGAGGTAACACCGTAGTTTATCCAGAGCGTACATTCGCAACTGCAGATCATAATACACCTACTATAAATCAACATTTACCGGTAGAAGATGCCTTGTCAGCAAATCAATTAGACGCTTTAGAAATCAATGCTGCAAAACATGGTATTTCTCACTGGGGTTTAGGAGATGAAAATAACGGAATTGTGCATGTTGTAGGTCCAGAAAACGGAATTACTTTGCCTGGTGCCACGATAGTTTGTGGAGATTCTCATACATCTACGCACGGAGCTTTTGGAGCGATCGCTTTTGGTATCGGTACATCGGAAGTAGAAATGGTTTTATCTACTCAATGCATTATGCAACCAAAACCTAAGAAAATGCGTATCAACGTAAATGGTAAATTAGGTTTGGGAGTTACACCTAAAGATGTCGCTTTATACATCATTGCAAAACAAACAACTTCCGGAGCTACAGGTTATTTTGTAGAATATGCAGGAGATGTTTTTGAAGATATGTCTATGGAGGGCCGTATGACTGTTTGTAATCTATCTATTGAGATGGGTGCGCGTGGAGGTATGATTGCTCCAGATGCTAAAACTTTCGAATATATAAAAGGACGCGCTCAAACTCCGAAAGGAGCAGATTGGGACAAAGCCATGAAATATTGGGAAACTTTATATACTGAAGAAGGAGCAGCGTTTGATGTAGAATTTAATTATCAAGCGTCAGATATTGAACCAATGATTACCTACGGTACAAACCCAGGAATGGGAATGGGGGTAACAAAATCGATTCCAACGGCAGAAAGCTTAGAAGGTGGTGTAGAAACTTATCGAAAATCTTTAGGATATATGTCTTTTAATGAAGGCGATTCTATGATTGGTAAAGAAATTGATTTTGTATTCTTAGGTTCCTGTACTAATGGACGAATTGAAGACTTTAGAGCATTTTGTTCTATTGTTGAAGGGCGTCAAAAAGCAGACAATGTTACTGCTTGGTTAGTTCCAGGATCTCATAAAGTAGTAGATCAAATAAATAAAGAGGGCTTAGATAAAATTATTACGCAGGCAGGTTTTGTTTTGAGAGAACCAGGTTGCTCAGCATGTTTAGCAATGAATGATGATAAAATTCCAGCAGGAAAATTATCAGTATCGACATCTAATAGAAACTTCGAAGGAAGACAAGGACCAGGATCTAGAACATTATTAGCATCACCTCTTGTTGCGGCAGCATCTGCGGTGGAAGGAGTTGTAACTGACCCAAGAACATTACTTGCTGGATAACAGTTTAGTAATCGCTTTTAGTGAAAAATGATATCTAAAAAAAAATAAATAAACGAATAAACATTGCCAATTGAAAATGGGTAATGAATACTTAAAAATATGGCTTACGATAAATTTCAAGTATTAACAAGTACAGCATATCCGCTACCAACAGAGAATGTTGACACAGATCAAATAATTCCTGCTCGTTTTTTAAAAGCAACAGAACGTGTAGATTTTGATGTCAATTTTTTTCGTGATTGGAGATACAATCAAGACGGAACACCAAAAGCAGAGTTTCCATTAAATAAAGAGATTTATGCAGGTTCTAAAATTTTAGTTGGGGGTAGAAACTTTGGTTCTGGCTCATCAAGAGAACATGCAGCTTGGTCTGTATATGATTTTGGATTGCGCTGTGTTATCTCATCAGCATTTGCAGACATTTTTAAAAATAACTGTTTAAATGTAGGTGTTTTACCAGTGCAAGTTTCAGCTGAATTTGCAGATACTTTGTTTGCAGCAATTATGGCAGATTCAAAAACAGCCATTAAAGTTGATTTACCAAATCAAACGGTAACTTTAGTAGCCACAGGTGAATCTGAATCTTTTGTAATTAATGCTTACAAAAAAGACAATATGTTAAATGGTTTTGACGATATAGATTACTTAAAAAATATCGAAAACGAGATTACAGCTTTTGCTGAGACAAGACCATTTTAAAAAGTTTTTTTTAGGTTAAAGTATGGGAAGTAGAAAGATTGAAATAATGGATACGACACTGCGTGATGGAGAACAAACATCAGGGGTGTCGTTTTCAGTTTCTGAAAAGTTAACAATCGCAAAATTATTACTGGAAGAATTAAAAGTAGACCGTTTAGAAATTGCATCTGCTCGTGTTTCTGAAGGGGAATTGCAGGCTGTTAAAAAGATTACTTCTTGGGCTTATGAAAATAGTTGTTTGGATAAAATAGAGGTCCTGACTTTTGTTGATGGTGGAAAATCAATTGAATGGATGATCGATGCTGGCGCAAAAGTACAGAATTTATTAACCAAAGGTTCTTTAAATCATTTAACGCATCAACTAAAAAAAACACCTGAGCAACATTTTTCAGATATTAAAGTGGCTATTGACCTAGCAGCGGCAAATCACATAAAAACGAATATATACTTAGAGGATTGGTCTAACGGAATGCGCAACTCTAAAACTTACGTATTTGAATATTTAGATTTTTTAGTAGCTCAAAATATAGAACGTGTTTTATTACCAGATACCTTAGGGGTATTAACGCCTAAAGAAACTTTTTTATATATTGATGAGGTTCGTACAAAATACCCAAAAATTCATATCGATTTTCATGGTCATAATGATTATGATTTAGGAGTTGCTAATGTAATGGAAGCTGTAAAAGCAGGCGTAAATGGATTGCATTTAACCATTAATGGAATGGGAGAACGTGCAGGAAATGCGCCAATGGCAAGTGTTTTGGCGGTGATTAAAGATTTCTTAACAGATGTAAAAATTACAACAAACGAAAAAGCACTTCACAAGGTAAGTAAGTTAGTAGAAACATTTTCAGGTTTTAGAATTCCGGTAAATAAGCCTGTAGTTGGAGCAAATGTCTTTACGCAAACGGCAGGGATTCACGCAGACGGTGATAATAAAAATAATTTATATTTTAATGATTTAATGCCAGAACGGTTTGGTAGAAAACGGAAATATGCATTAGGGAAAACATCCGGAAAAGCCAATATTCAAAAGAACTTACAAGATTTAGGTATCAGCTTAAATGATGAAGAATTAAAGAAAGTTACTCAAAGAATTATTGAATTAGGAGACAAAAAAGAAGTTGTTTCTCAAGAAGATTTACCTTATATAATTTCTGATGTTTTAGATAGCGACACAATTGAAAAACGTGTAGTTGTAGAAAATTATGTTTTAGGGCATGCAAAAGGAATGAAACCATCTACTACTTTACAATTAAGAGTTGAAGGTGTTTTATATGAAGCACACGCTCAAGGCGATGGTCAGTTTGATGCTTTTATGAATGCATTAAAAAAAATGTATAAAATTCACAGTAAAAAAGAATTACCCGCATTAATCGATTATGGAGTAAGAATTCCTCCAGGAAGTAATTCCGATGCACTATGTGAAACTATTATTACATGGAAAAGAGAAGAAAAGGAATTTATAACACGTGGTTTAGATTCAGATCAAACAGTATCTGCAATAAAAGCTGCAGAAAAAATGTTGAATATCATTTAAATAACATTTGCTTTTTAACCGTAGGCGATTTGTTGAAATAAAAAATAAAAGACTATAAATACCAGTCAAAAAATTAAAAAAATGAAATTAAATATAGCAGTATTAGCAGGAGATGGAATTGGTCCTGAAGTAATAGACCAAGCCGTAAAAGTATCTAATGCGATCGCAAAAAAATTCAATCATGAAATCAATTGGAAACCAGCTCTAACAGGTGCTGCTGCAATTGATGCAGTCGGAGAGCCTTATCCAGATGAAACACACGAAATTTGTGAAGCTGCAGATGCTGTTTTATTTGGTGCAATTGGTCATCCAAGATTTGATAACGACCCTTTAGCAAAAGTTCGTCCAGAGCAAGGTTTACTGAAAATGCGTAAAAAATTGGGCTTATTCGCAAACGTAAGACCAACATTTACATTTCCTTCTTTGTTAGACAAATCTCCTCTAAAAAGAGAACGTATTGAAGGAACTGATTTGGTTTTTTTACGTGAATTAACTGGAGGTATTTACTTTGGTGAAAAGGGTAGAAGAGATGCTGGAGAAACTGCATTTGATAATTGTGTGTACACAAGAGCAGAGGTAATTCGTTTGGCAAAAAAAGGTTTTGAATTAGCAATGACACGTTCTAAAAAATTATGTTGTGTAGATAAAGCAAATGTTTTAGAAACATCTCGTTTATGGAGAGAAACCGTGCAAGCAATGGAAAAAGATTATCCAGAGGTTACGGTTTCTTATGAGTTTGTAGATGCAGTTGCAATGCGTTTAGTGCAGTGGCCAAATAGTTATGATGTTTTAATTACTGAAAACTTATTCGGAGATATTTTAACAGACGAAGCTTCTGTAATTTCTGGATCTATGGGCTTAATGCCAAGTGCATCTCTTGGTTTAAAAATAGGTTTATTTGAGCCAATCCATGGTTCATATCCACAAGCAACTGGATTAAATATTGCAAATCCAATGGCAACGATCTTGTCTGCAGCAATGATGTTTGAAAACTTTGGTTTACAAGAAGAAGGAAAAGCAATTAGAGCTGTTGTAAACGATGCTTTAAACGAAGGAATTGTTACGGAAGATTTAGCAGATGGAGGAAAAGCTTACGGAACGAAGGAAGTAGGAGATTGGTTAGCGAAAAACGTCTAAAAATTTAGATCATATAAAACTAAATAAAAGCATTTAATTTCGGATACTTTTATTTAGTTTTTTATTTTTTCCAACTATTTGTTATATAATAAGTCGCTTATTTAATAAAAAATTTGGCAATTATAAAGCGATTACAAATTTTTGCATAATTTTTTAAAATTTGTTTAAAGTTATGATTGAAGACTTTATGAGCTAATGATCTTCATCATTCTGATAGTTTTTTATATATTCTGCTAGAAATTTTGTGTTCAGCTTTTAGTCGCAGGTTTTTTTTGTAGAAAGAGGCTCGTAGAACATGATAAATAGCAGTTTTGTTTTTAAACAAAGAAAGAGCAAAAAAACTAGCATTAGTTGTAGTTTCTAATAAACTAATAAAACAGACTTTTGTCATAGCAAAATTAGTACATTCTTATCATGCAAGCTATGTTTTAGTGCTAAGAATTAAATAACTACTAAAAAAAGTATAGTGCTATGTGTGGCTTGTTGTATTGAAAATAAATCGACATCGGAGATGTATTCTAATTCAACAATGCAAGAAAAAATATTACCAAAACTGAATAAAGAAAAAGGTTGTTTTTTAGCTCAATTCTTTATTTTACGATTGTTTTTCATTTCACTATTGGCAATTCGATAAATGAAATATTGGTCCTATTTCTGTATATCTTGTAGGCAGGAGTTCCTTCCACTGGAACTCTATCAAATGTATCCTTATCCGCACCTGAAATTGCAATCCTGATTGAATGACCTTTTTTAATCAGAACAGAGGTAGGCCATAATTTGAATGAAATCTTTTCAATCTCGTTAAGAGGCATAGATGTCGCATCGGATTGATTGAATGAATGATATGGTACTTCTTCAAACATTTTATGTTCGGATAGTTTGCGGTGTTCAAGCAATAGTCCACCTTCAGTAATATATCTGCTCATCCCATTCTCATCAACATCTTCTAGGTAAACAATAATTCCTCCGTTTTGATGTGTTGAAGACAAATTGAGAGTTATTGCCGGAGTTCCGGTAATTTGAATGTCTTTCTTTAGTGGCTTAGTTGTGTATGTGAGCATTAAAGAATCAGCAGCATTTCTGTTGTTAAGATTCAAAACGTGATTCCCCATTTGAGTTGCCCACCTATTGTTTTTTCCAGTAGTAACTGAAAAGTCAACAAGGTACTCATCCATACCTTTATGTTTAGCTGAAGCCGAGGTCTTTAGCTTTCCTTTATCCCGGAAAAAATATTTAACTCGAGCTTGTCCAGCAGGAGGCCAGACATTTGATTCTTTGAAAGCTTCTTCACCAAAATTGTAGTATTTAATTGCAGGCCAATTTGCTACTCCTTTTTCTATGCCTTTCAGATATTGATCAAAAAAGTCTAGTTGTATTTGAAGTTGTTCATTTACAGAGGTAACAGGGGCGACTACTTTGTCTGAAACAATAAAGGGACTGGCATGAGATCCACCAGCGTGGGAGGTTGGCATCATTACTACTTTCTGTAGATTATCAAAATGTTTTAATCTCAAGAGTGTGCCTTCTGCCGTTCCAGCATCCAACCAACTAGTAAGCACAAGCATTGGTACTTTTGATTCTGAAATCTCCTTCTTCCAATTGATTGGAGAACATTCCAGGTAGGTAAATTCACCAAATTTTGAATCTTTATATCTGGCATTGCTTGTACTTTCAAGAATCACTGGGTTATTCGCATGTTGAGCAATTGCGGCGTCCGGACTACTTTCTGTAACGCGTCTCACACTCGCTTGTAATATGTCTGAAGAATTATTATCTAATAAATTTACATATTGACTCCATAAGGCTATGAATCCTTTAGCGAGCATTCCGTATGGTCTTGTTGGGCTTTCATATACATCAAAATCAGACCATCCGGGAATGACAGCTTTAACTGCTTTGTGCCCTGTGGCGCATAATAACTCAGAAGTAGTGCCTGAATACGAGGTGCCATAAGCTCCAACACTTCCATCAGACCAAGATTGATTGACAGCCCATTCAACAATATATTTAGCATCTTCTACCTCTATAGGAGTGTATTCTCCAAGTCTTGTTCCATAGGAGGCACCTGTACCTCTTACATCTACTTTAACCAGTATGTAATTATTTGTTAAAAAGAATTTATCACGATCACTTAGTGATGGATTAGGCTTACCGGTTTCGGGATTTTCAGATGATCTCCAATACCTTGTAAATTCAAAAAGAGCTGGTAATTTCTGATTTTCATAACTGCTCGGAAAGTGGACATCGACTGCCAATTTTGTTCCGTCGACAGCGGGAACATAGTAGGACTTAGTTGATAAAGAAGACTGTCCATTTACTGTTTGGCCTAACAAGAAGGCAAGCATAGCGAGAATTAGGTTGTATTTCACGTGTTTCAGTTTAATGTTTTTGATTAGACTTATTGTTTATGACGCCTTAAGTTTCTCTTTTACCAAAGAATTTCTTCACACATATTAAAATAGATTTCTTCCGATTCTTTGTTTTCATATTCAACAGATATTTTAACTACTGACAAACATCCCCAGCCCCTATAACTCACCAAAAAACCATTTGATTTATCATTAGACTCTCTGTTTTTAATAATAAATGTGTCATGGCCAAATTGATAGCTCACTTTTGTAATTTTGTTGAGGGTATGTTGACTTGATGTAATCCATACCGTAAAATCATGAACTTGTCTTCCCTTAGAATCAATAATACCCGGAATATTAACTGCTCGAGCATTGGGTTGTATGCTGGGATCTCTTAATTTATTTATTTCAGTAACTAAGCTGTTTACTAGATTTTTATTAGCGCCAATTTCCTTTTTCTGCATGACTATTGTAGAATCTAGAGATTCTAATTTGTCGGTTTTCAATCTAATTGTATCGTTTAATTTGTTTAATTCACTGGCAGCAAAAATGAAAACTAGAATTATAATTACAAAACCAAGGGATGAGATTAAAGCACCTTGTTTTGACTTTCGTTTTAATTGTTTATTGTCCATCTTTTTGTTCTATTACTTTATGAATAAGTTGCATTGCCTCTGACCACATTTTTAAAAGTCTTCCAGAAGAGTATATAATCCCTCCAGTAGAAGTAAAAAGGCCCATAACTGCAATAGTGTTTTCCTGAGTTTCACTTTTAAATAGTAATGAGATAGCTGTCCCTATAAGAACCAAAACAGAAATTAATGTAATTATCAGATACACCATCCTTTCAGTTTTAAACAAAGACACTAATTCTTTGATGGCCTTGACTGTATCGTTTAATGTTTTACTCATAATATTTATTTTTAAATGATTACTATTTTTTGTGAATGTGAGCTAACGTATTCGTGAAAGCAAAGTTACATTTGGTAATGCTCTAAAGTTAGTAAATAAATTACAAGTACAAAGTCATCGAGCACTATTCTTAAATTGGCTAGAACTAGGAGTAAGTTTAATACTCAAAAAGTACAGCTCCTATTGAAAATCCGGCTCCAGTTCCTATCAATAAGCATTTCTGACCTCTTTTTAGCTTTTTTTGTTGGATAGCAGTATGGAGAGAAATAGGAATGGAAGCTGCAATACAGTTCCCGTTTTCGGCAAGCGTGTTTATTGTTTTCTTGGCGCCTTTTGGGTACATTCGTCTAAACATTTCTAAACCTGCACGTGAAGCTTGATGAGGTATTATAACATCTACATCTTCTAAAGAGTATTCTAAATCGCTAAAAAAGGTTTTTATAAAGTAAGAGGTTTTATCTTTTGCTAGACGTAAAAGTTTCTTACCTTCCATTTTAAAAGAATGAAGCGCCTTATTATATGGTGTGTCATCGTAATAATTAACACTTCCTCCTCCTTCAATTATGGAGAAGAAAGCTCCTTCAGAATAGTTTTTAAATTGCCCTTTAATTAAAGCCGAATCACTAGTGGAGTCATATGTTATTACTACAGCAGCAGCACCATCACCAAACAATGTTAAGCTTTCCCAATTGGAAGGGTCAAGTCCCTTTGACGAAACTTCAGATGAAACTAATAAGATACGTTTATAAGTTTTTCCATCTAGCATTCTTGAGGCCATATCAAGTCCGGCAACAAAGCTTAAACAGGTATTGTCTAGGTCGATAGCCGGAAAATCATATTTATCACCATTTTTAAAATTATGCTTTATTATACTTGCTTGATTGGGTAGCGGGTAGTCATAACTACCGCTTGCCGAAATAAGCAAGTCAATGTCGACTAAATTAACAGAAGCAGCCTCTAAAGCAGCTTCTGCGGCTCTCGCTCCCATAAAGCCATTGCTTTCATGGGTAACATTATGTCTGTTTTTTACACCAGAATATTTTTCGCTCCATCCCTTTGGAAGCCCATGCATGGATTCTAACTCTTCCGAAGTTACAATCTTGGGAAGGTACACACCAGTTCCCTCTATTTTAATTTTCTTTTTTTTCATTTTTCACTCTTCTAAGTTTGTTCCCTTTTGTGTGATGTTTTAAGGCTACTTGTTCAATTATAATATCATAAACACCTTGAGATTTTAAGAAATTTTTAAGCCTTTTTTCCGCCAAGCTATAATGTTCAGACTGCTTTAAATACAACTCCAAATGCGAATCAGTTTTTTGCACAATAGTGAAATCATTGATAGATGGATGTGCTAATATTATTTCTCGTCTAAAGAAGTCTGGATAAATAATAACTTTTTCATTTTGGTTTGATTTAAAAGAAAGCACATCATCAGACCGACCTTCAATTTTCTCTATTACTGTCTTTTTACTTCCACATGGGCAATTATTTTTTTCATGGATAATATCATTTAATTCATACCGAATAACAGGTTGAGTGGTTCTTAACAAATCTGTGATAACAGGATGAAAGCGTTTTTTTTCAGCGTCTAGGTATTTTTTTTCTAAAATTAGGAAATCATCATTAAAATGTAAGTTGCCATGGCTACAAGTAGTAGCTAATAAACCTTCTGTGCATTGGTATACTTGATGAATAGTTTGTTTAAAAATATTCTTTAAGTATTTGGAGTCTTCTGGTGATAGGACTTCTGCTACAGAGATTATTTTAGAAGGCGAAATGGATAAGACTCCTTTTTCCAGATATGAAGCAAGTTCAACTAATATACTAGGTTGTGCAACAAGAATGGTAGGCTTTAAGGAATTAAGCTTTTCGACATAGGAGTCTAACTGACCAAGTATATCGAAAAATTCAAAACTTAAAATTTTTGAAGTAATGGAACTGTAAAGGTTACTGTTTGCTCTTAAGAAAAAAGCAACACGTCTTTTTTTTAGAGAAAATCCTATTACACGATCTAGAACACAAGCAACCCAATTGGCTCTTTCTTTTTGGCTGGCCATAAAAACACCTCGATTACCGCTTGTGCCAGAAGATAATCCAATGGTAATGTCTTTAATAGTAGGAGAGAAGTCTCGAAGTTGCTCTGCTTTTTCTGCAACTTCCATAGCTTCAGATATAGTGATGCTCATTGTGTTAATCTGGTCAAAATTTAACATAAATTCAGACTTGTTTATCAGGGGGTATTCTTGTAAAGGCTTGTTTTTTAAAGCATTTTCTTTATAAAATGGAGATGTTAATAATATGTGTTGAAGCTTTTTCCAGCGTATGCTTTGTAGTTTATCAAGTCTGTTTTTATACAGCCATTTATAAACCTTAAGTTTAAAAAGGGCGATTAATATTTGAATTTTAAAGTACATCTAAATCAATTTTAGTTTTAACTAAAGGGTCCGTGGTTTTTGCGCAATGCGTTGGAACAATAATAGTTTTTGGATTACTTTTATGGAAACGAATAACCCTCTTTAAACTTGATTTAAAATTAGGCCATGAATCAAAAAACAATCTAACTATTGAGGGGGGAAGTACTCCTTTGGAGTAAGATTCCTTAAGCCAGCAAGCATCGGCTATTAAGAAATACGATTTTTTATTTGTAGAAAGTAGGAGACCCATTTGCCCTGCTGCATGACCAGGTAGCGGTATAGCTGTTAAATATCCGTCATCAAATAAATCATAGGCAATACCTAATATGGGTAATTCAATTTTTGGTTTTTCATCAATTAACGATAATCGATCTGTAAAGTCATCTGGAATAAGATCTTTGAGAATACCTTTTGTGAAAGACAAAGTCTTAGAAATATTTTGCATTTGGTTTACTGCTGTTGAGGATGCATGAAATGTTGCGTTAGGGAAGTCTTTGAGGCCTCCAACATGATCGGCATGAAAATGTGAAATAAAAATATGTTTTATTGAATTAGCAGAAATACCATTTGCTTCCAGTTGCGTTTTTACTTCCTGTTCAGGAGAAATATAGACTTTGGTAATTTGAGCATAAATCTTATTTGGGTAATTACTTGTGGCGTCGTAAAACCGATTAGTATAACCTGTATCAAACAGAAGGTAGCCTCTGGTAGGATGCTCAATTAACCCCCATAGAGCATTGAATACAATATTTTGTTTCCTTCCATTTTTAATAGCATGATTCTCGTGTGAATAGCAGAACCCCGCATAGCCTAAATAAAGTTTACTTTTTTTCATGAGATATATACCAGTTTACAAATTCATTTAAAGCTTCTTTAGTCGTAACTTTTGGTCGATAGCCCAATTGGTTTTTAGCCTTTGAAATATCCATAGTTAAGGATATGGCAAGTGTCCCCACTCCGTATTGTGTTAAAGGAGGTTCGTTATTATTTGTTAATCTAGATTTAAGTTCAAGAAATTTGGCTACCCATTTTACGATTCGAAAAGGAACTTTTTTACTTGGAACCTTTTTACCTAGCCGGCTTAATACTTCAAAAATGGCATCCCATAAAAAAACTGGATCTCCGTTCGAAATGTTATAAATATCATTTATTGCCGTGTTTTTTGCTTTTAATGAAAGTAAGATGGCGTTAGCTATATTTTCTGCAGAAGTAAGGTCTGCAATATTTTTCCCATTACCAATTACTTTTAATCGGCCTTCATCAACTGCTCTTATTAACCGTGGCATAATAACAGTATCTCCTCTACCTATAATTGCACGAGGTCTTAATATTACATATGGTAACCCAGATTTTATTAATAACACTTCTGCTTTTCTTTTAGATTTAGCATATTGATTAACCAATTTTTTAGGCAGATCATCACTTTCTTTTATATTAAACTTGTCTTTGTATTCAAAATATACACTAGGGCTCGAGATAAAAATAAACCTTTTAATATCATGTTCTTTAGAAGCTTTAATTAAATTAATTTGAGTATTTATATTTGCTTTTTTAAAAAGTGATTCACCTCCCCAAGGAGAAGATAGAGCGGCTGCGTTAATAATTGTATCGATGTTTTTTAATAAGTCATTAACAAATACTCTGTCTTCAAGGTTGCCTAGAATATAATTTACCTTTTCATGCTTAATAGTGTGTGTAAGTTTTAGTGTTCGCCCTGTAGCTATAATTTTATTTATATCTGGGTCTCTAATCAAAACTTCTAAAGTTCGCCAGCCTAAAAAGCCAGTAGCCCCTGTTAATAATACATTCATACTAAATATATAGTTCTATGTTTTTATTGTTTACTATTAACTCCTCTCCGGCCATTAGCAGGTCAATATACGGTCTCATAATATCGAGGTATGTACTTTGAAGTTTTAACTCTGTGTTAAAAGGTTTGTTATCATAAATAGCTTTTATTGCTTTTTTATCTTGACGAAGTGCAAGGAGAAAAAATGGTCCTAATACAGAGGTTTTAAGCCATGAAGGGAGCCATCTGTTACTTGCTGTAATCTGAGAAAAGAAATAATTTTCACCTGTTTTAGTGGGGACAATAATAAATCTATTCGTCATTTCTATTCCTCTTTTAGAATGAAATTCTAGATCAATAATATTTCCTTTATATAGTCTGCCGTAGCTATGTGTAATGAAACGGCCAAAAAGGCTTCCAATAATTCCTGATTGGTGAGATTCTTCAACGTACTTAACTTCTACACCGTCTTTAATCCCTTTAATTTCGGCTGTCGTTTTTCTCGGCTTGCTAGAACTTCGTATTAACCCATCGTGTAAAAAAGATGTATGCATTGGATCTAAGAAATTTTCAAGAATGTCTGCCGTATTGCCAATTATTGTAGTTTTATAAGAAAATATTTTTCCATTAGATAAAGTCTTTAAATGCTCATAAAAAGGAGTATTTCTTTCTAGGCAAACCCAAAGAAGACCATCATGTTTGTGAGTGCCGTAAGTAGAAAGAATACAAGATTTCCCTTTGTACTGTTTTTTTAACCCAGGTAATTTAGTGGCAAAGCCGTCATTATTAAATTGCCATCCATGATAGCCGCATACCAGCATTCCATCAATAACTTTTCCTTTTGATAAAGGGTAGTTTCTATGAGGGCAGTGGTCTTTTTGCGCTACCCAACCATGCTCACCCTTATAAACAACAATAGCCTCTCCTAGCAAAAAAAAGCGTTTTGGTTTTTTGCTTAGTTTTTTAAGAAGAGAAATGGGGTACCATTGTTTGTGCATATCTAGGAATTATATTTATTACAATTTATATTTTTTAATTAGAGGAACTCCAAATTTATTAGAAATAAATTTGAGTACTTTCCAACGAAATTTCCTTTTTTTAGAAAGGTGATTTATAAAGAGGGCAGAATATTCAATAGAAGGTTCGCCGCCTCTCATTCTTTTAAACTCTGGCGCACCAGAACTTAAATTGAGTAGTAAGTTTAATTTAAATTTAGATAAGATAGCTAATTGTGCGGCATGAATATACAAACTTTTTTTTCTAGGAGCGCTTGTATCATAACCAACAAGTGGAGACGTTATAGTATTGTCTAAAGTAAACTGACCAGAAAAAGCTTTTAAAACCCCATGCTTATCTGTGTAACCTTGAAAATCTATTATTCCGTTCTCATAACATTCTTGAAAATACTTAATTGTGAATTGCGGATTTAAAGTGGAGTATTTCTCTATATAAAGTTTGTGATATAATTGCAAAGCTTCTGGAAGTAGAGGCTCCATGTTTTTATGTTCTATATAATTAAGTCCGGTTTTTCTAATTAGTTTATTATCATGTTTATTATTTCGGTGTTTAAGCCATGCTTCTTTGTTGAGGTCGAAAATATAGACTTGTCTACTGCCAATGGTGTCATATTGGTTGGTGTTAAATAAGTCTAATAAGTTACTATGCTGGTATTCATTTAAAGATCTGAAAATAATTGCATGATCGGGGTATTCGGACTTAAGAAAGGTAGTTATTTCTGGAATTTCTTTACCATTCCACTCTGGGAAAGGGTTGGTAGATAAAAGAAAATTATTAACATGTACATTCTTATTTAACATGCCATGTTTTAACCAACCAGAAATACCTTTAATAACGAAGAGAAGAAAAAAACGTAAAATAATGTTTTTAATTGTCCATTTTACTTCTTCTTTGGAGTATTCGGCATATGCAGAATAGGGAGAGCAAACAAATGAGTTATCCCACTCGGTATTATTTATTGTAACAGGAAAGAATAAGTCATCATTTATATACAAGACACGGTATTTTGTATTTACATTTTCAATTAGTAATTGAGATTGGGATTCAAACATTTTACTAAAGCTCCCTACTTTACCTTTTATTTCCTCCTGCTTAGCCCATCTAACTTTCATGACCATTCCATTCTATATCATAGGTAGTTGCTTCTAACAAGCTTATACCTTTAGATAATTTTATAAAAACTAATTCTAAAACACTTAGTAATTGTGCGAATGCAGGTACAGGATCTTTTAAGCTAAATATTACCCCTTTAGAATTTCTTATATTTTTTGATAAAAATTTAAAAGGATGTGTTAAAAGCATTAAGCTTGTTAACATGAAATCACCTGTTTTTATTGTTGCTTTTTTGTCTTCATTAAAAAAGCAGTCGGCTAAATTGTTATTTATTATATGAGCGCCACTCGTGCCTCTAGGGTTACATTCAATAAAATAAGGAGTGTTATTAGAAATAATAACATCGAAACTTAGTTGACCCGTATAGTTAAGGGTGCTGCCAAAATTCTCAACCTGTCTTTTTGCTTCAATATTTTTAACTGATTTAAAATAAATACCAGCCCCTTTTCCTGCTCTATAAACAGGTTCGTAAGAAGTATATCCTTTTAATTTTCCAGTGTCCCAAATGGAATAGATACATATTTCTTTTCCCTCAATTTTCTTTTGTACTATCCAATTTTTAGGTTTTTTAAACGCATCTAGAGTTAAAGATTGATTCATAAAAACTTGAGAACCAAACCTAGAATATTTAGCCTTAAAGACATAACGATTGCTTTGCGACCAATTGGAAAAACTTTCTAAAGAAAGGGTTTCAGGAATGTTTAGATAATTTTTAAACTCCTGTGAAAAGGTTTCTTTGTTATGTAATAAATCTATGAGTTCAAACTCGGGAGTCCATACTTTACAATTCCAATTTTTTTTATAACGAGATATGTAGAAAGTCTCTTCACATGTTGGTATTATATGGTTAATGTCATATTTTGAGACCAGTAGAGAAATGGCTTCAATGTACTTTAAAGTTAATTGTCTAGCACATGGAAGTCTTTCGTATGTTACAATTGTATTGGACCATCTACCGATTGGAAACCTCAAAGAGTCGGCAAGAATTATAAGATACCCCTTTTTATGAAAACTACGGGCAAGCTCAAGAGCAATTGGAGCTCGTGCTCCTAATAATAGTATGGTATTATTTATCACAGTAGTTTTAATTAATTTTCCACCAACGGTCTCGCATATCAGTAGTAGCGGGTTTCTACTCACGAACCTTTCGGTTTTACACTGCCCCTTGTTTTATGTTTTTACTTTCGTTTCATCACTTAAACCGCTATTATTTATGCACATTGTAGGTAATAGTTATTTTTTATACAAATATAATAATCCATCATAAATTGCTCTTGATAACACGGAATGATGATTAGTATTTTTAACTGGGTCAAATTTATAACTCAAGTTTTCAAGTTTTAATTCAGTTAGAATTAAACTTATATCATTATTTGAAGTTTTAATACCATTGATTTCTTTTTCTCCATAACTATGATAAAGTCTTATTTCGTTTTTTGAATCTTTAAATTTTTCAAATTTTCCTTTGCCAACCAATTCCGATGAATTCCAAGATAAAGAGGCAGAGATTAACAGTAAATCTTGGAATAATCCCGGACGATTTTGTAAAGTGTAAAATCCAAAAAGACCTCCAAAAGAATGACCAAGTAAACCTCTTCGTTTATTAAGATTAGGATATTCTTTTTCTACAAATTCAATAACTTGATTCTCTAAAAAACCTAAAAATAAATTTGCACCTCCAGTACTTTCTTTTCCGAGTTGATTTCCACTTCCAGTTTTGACAGTAATTTTAATGTTATTATCTGGATTGATTTTTTTTAAATCTTCTAAAAGTCCAAGATTTCTAAATTGCGAAGGAGTAAAATCCATATCTCTTTGCTTATGCCAATCTTTTTGAGTGCCGTTTAATGAAATACCAACAAAAACAACATCTTCCACATAATTGCATAAATCCAATATAGTATAAGAACCAAGAGTAATTTCTGCAAGCCAATAAGCATCTAAATAATAAAGCGTTTTATATTCTTTGTCAGAATTATAATTCCTGGGAAAAGTTATTTTTAGAATATATTCGTCTTTATCTTCTGAATAGACTGTATAATTCTTTGTTTTATATCCTAATTCAGTTTTTTGTCCAAATACATTAAGGAATAAAAATAAGAATCCGATTACTGTAATTTTAAGTTTAATGTTCGTCATTTCTAATTATGGCTAAAGTATTGGTGTATGATCTCGTTGCGTGTTTCTAGCAACTAATTTAGTAAATAATTAGCGACCAAGAAAGTCCGCGAGGACTTTTGAAAGTAGGCATGAAGCCAGCAAATAAATTATATACGGTGTTGTATGTTGTGCTTTATTCACTAATTATTTCGGATTTTTTGATATTCCATAATGCAATTGTCGATGCTGTAAAAAAGATAACCAAAATGATGTTTAAATAACCTCCTTTTATTATAATCCAAATGTCTTTTTGTAAATACTTCGTAACTAAATCCTCAATCAAAAATGGAATAAGTGGAAAAAAAAGGATAATCCATCTTGGATATAATGTTTTTCTTTTCCATACCTGACTAATAAATAGAATGGATAAAATTCCGAACAATGGATATACGAATAATCTCAAAATTTCGTTTGTTTTTTCAGACAGTAAAACAGCCTCATTTATGTCAAGACTATGTTCAGTCGCTAATTTTGCAGATGTCGCAATAGCAAGGAATGCTCCGTGAACGATTCCATATGATATTAAGATACTTCCGAAAGAAATCAACGTACCATTTCTAAAAATTGGTTTTGTTGTTTTAAATGCATAATAAACTTGACCTAATCCAAGCATATAAAACCAAGCTGCAAACAGTGCACAAACTCCACTTGCAATAATTCTAAAGTCAGAAGCATTTCCCATATTCTGCTTTAAACTCATATTGACTGGGTCATAATACAAAAGCATATCTCCAGCTAATAAAATCAATCCACCTAATATTCCAAAAACTCCTAAAACTCTAATCCAAAACTGACTCATTTTCATTTATTACAGGTTTATTTTTCGGCATTGCATACAACATGTTTCTTTACAAAAACCGCAACCAACTTTGTTTAAGCACTAATTTAGCAATTTTTAATACACGGGCTTGTGCATAATTAATAATTCATTTACCTAGATTCTAAAAACTCGTTTATTTTTTTCTTTTGCTTTTCGTGATGAGCCATATGAAATGCAATTAGTGTAAACCAGTCTTTCGTATTAATATCTCCGAACATTAGATGATAATGTTTATTTTTCCTTTTACTTTTCAACAAAGTCTCCTTTAGGCTATTTACTTCATTTATAAATTGTTTAAAGTCTTTAATTAATTCAGTCTTGTTTTGTTTTATAGGTGTAAAATCTTTTACTAATGGTTTTGGAAAGTTCTCCATTTTAATTTTCATATTAATTTTTTTTATTCCTACATTAAAAATAACAAGTCCTTTTATGTTTTTTCTTTTTTTTCTTTCTACTTCAGTTGTTACACTTTTTTTAAAATTTGGTATTTGATAGGTTCTAGCAACTTTTATTATGTGATCATATAGTTCTGATATAGACCAAGATCCTTCAAAAGGGTTTATTAATATATCTTCTTCATTTTTCTCTTCTAAATCGTCTAACCAAGTATTCGCAACCTTATTAAAATAATCGAATGTTTTTGACTTGTTCATTTATATTTTTTGATTAATATTTTAATTTTTAGAATTCTGTAGCCATATTTCAGGACGGGTCATACTTACTGCCAACGTTGTTGTATATGGTTTGTTGCGTGTTTTAAGCACCTAGTTTAGTAAATATTTACCGACCAAGAAAGTCCGCTAGGACTTTCGCAAGTAAACACTATCTAGCAATTTTTTATATACTTTGTTGGCAAACGTTAATTTTGTTCAATTCCATTTTCGTCATAATATTTCCAACTATTCATGTTTACACCATAGTCATCTTCAAAGTATTCTACCGATAACAACTGCCCATTTGAATGAAATTCTCTAATTTCACCATGTTTACGCCCATCTTTATAGTTAAAAATAAATTCTAATTGACCACTTTTTATATAGTATCTGCACTCTCCATGTTTCTTTCCATTTTCGTACATCTCAACTGAATATAATTGACCATTTTTAAAATAATTTTTCCATTCACCTGTATCATTACCGTCTTTATAACTTCCAATCTCCTTTATCTGACCGTTTTCGTAATATTCTTTCAGCTCTCCTGTTTCTTTTCCCTTTTTATAATGACCAACTATACCTAACTGCCCATTTTCATAGTAGTATTTCCATACTCCTGTTTGTTTTTTATTAACATCATAGTTACCAATAACTTTAAGGTTTCCATTGTCATAATATTCTTTATATTCCTGGGCATTAGCAATCGTTGCTAATAAAGTAACTGCCATAAATAAAATTATTTTTTTCATATTTTTTTTGAATTTCTATTTTTTTATGTTGGTTCTTGTTTTATAAATATGTCTTCAATTTATTTAAATAATTATATAAATGTTGTGCATTTTCTCTCAACACTCCATAATTGCCATATTTAAAGTTCCAAACTTTTCCAATACCAATATATTTTGATTTTTTACCATGCCGAATCTGAAGAGCAATTTTATTCTTGACATTACCATATTTATCTTTTTGGCTAAGACGTATATGCTTATGGAAACCTTTTCTCGTGTCTGCATCGTCTATTGCATCCATTATTTCGTATAACAGGTTTTTACTGTTAATTACAACACTTTCAGAATTGTCAAATTTAGTAGGAAAAGTAATTTTAATTCTGTATTTTTTTGATTGTTCCATTTGACCTAGAGCAACCGTAATATCATCAAATTTTTTACTTTCAATTGTTTTTCCTTTCTGTGCATTTAAATTTATGCTGAATACTAATAATGAAATGTAAATTAAAATGTTTTTCATGTTTTTTTTTTGTTATTTATTACGTTGGATTTTTTGTAAATCTTGGATTTAATGTTTGCCAACGTGCTAGTATATAAAAAGTAGGCGATTTAGAAGCACTAAACTTTCGGTTAAGCACAAAGTTTGATACGAGCCACAAAGCTCGAATTTAGCACTAACTCGCCTATTTTTTATATACATTGTTGGCATTAGTTTACTTTTATTTTCTATAAAATATTTTATCACACCATTTATTGACTAAGTCTTTTTTTTAACCTCTGATTTTTTTCTATTTATTTTAAAGTCACTGAAAGTGTTTAAAAATATGGTCAATAGTCCGTGTTTTGGTATTAGCTATTTTGACATAAGAATAGTTCTTATTTTTGAGGTAAAAAACAAACGGCAATAGGAATGTTATAAACAAGATTTTGAAATTCATTTTGATTTTCACCTACTATATAAAATACTCCAATTTGTCTAGAACCTTTTCTGAATTTATTATTGTAAATAATAATATCTTCTTCTCCTTCACCCGTTAGAATAGCTGAAGGCGACCAGGTACTATATTTAATAGCTGAATTATACTGCTGTGATGGAAATAATTTAAATGTATTTTTCTCCATTCCTTGAGGTACGCTATAAGTAACAGTAATCGTTAAACTATTTTCATTTGAAATATTTCGTATTTTAATTTGTTCTTCATTTTTTAACGAAAGTGTATAGTTTTTACTTTTTATTTCATTATTTGTATAGGGTAGTAATTGTATAATTTCAGATTTTAAAGAGGCTTCATTATCACCATTTTCATATCCTTTTTTAAAGTACTCAATTGCAGTTGTTTTACTTTTGGTAAGGCCTCCAACACCAAAAAGAGCCATTTCACCAAGCATAGTATAAGATTTAGGATTATAGTTTGTAGCCATTTTGTAATATTTGGCTGCTTCAACCCAATTTATAGCTACGTCATCTAAGTAACCATCATAGATTTCTGCTAAGTTATAAGCGGCTTGTTCTTTTAAGGTTGGAAAAGCTAGTGCTTTTTTATAAGTTTTAATTGCTTGATTTCCAATTGGGAAAACTCCTTCACCCAATTTGTATGCATTCGCCAATTGAATTAAGGCTTTATTTTGACCAGATTCTGCCATTGCTTTATAAATTTGGAATTGCTTCTTTTCTTTAAGTGTAGACTTTTCCCCTTTTAAGGCTTCTGAGTAAAGACTTTCTTGCTCATTTTTAGGTAAAAATTTCCATTGTGGATAGCTTTCAGACTCTTTTAATCTTGATTCATTAACTACCTCCCATTTTTTGGCGATATCATTATATTCAGGGTAAGCTGCATTAATAATTTCTTTTAGTGGAGTACTTATGTTATTGTAAGATTCCTCAAATAACAATTCAGAATTAACTTTACTTATATTAGCTTGATATATTGTGTTAGAGTATGGGTCTATTTGTGTAATACTATACCATCTTTTCCCTTCTCGTGCACCAAGAAAAGCAAGAGCTGCAGGGTTTGAAAAATCGACATCGTTACTGTGGTCTTTTAGTATTTTAATAATCCAACTGTTTCGATAAGATTCGTCAACCTTATTGGCTTCTTCGATTCCTTTTGTATAATTAATTGTGGTTCCAAAAGAACCTAAAAGATATGCGTATGCCCAAACTTTACGGTAATCTTTTTTCACTAGTTTAAAAGAATTTTTATCAGATTCCTTTATTTCTGGAGCCTCACCTAGTTTAAATAATTCGAATACTGCCGCAGTTAATTCTGGATTTGAATTAAAATCATATCGCCAACTTTTGTTTTGAAGGTAGAGACGCAAATAAATAGTAGGAATAATATACCCAAATTCATTATATAAAGAAGGGTCTGACTCATAAGTCTCAGCAGCAAGTTTTAAGAACATCATAGAAATTTCAAATGCTTTGTATCGATGTGTAGGATAATTATATAGTCCAAACTGAGAAACCATCACTAATCTAGCAGCACATCTTATACTTCCATTGTTTGCTCCTTGCACTAATAAGTCGTAAACAGAATGGATTATGTCTTTATTAATACAATTGTTATTAGCAACAACTTGAAGACGTATATACATAGCATAGTCATAATATGTTTTTGGGTTAGCTTTGTCTAAAGAGGTTTCTAATTGAATAGCTTTTGCACGAATACTCTCGCAATCTTGTGCATTAATATTAAATGTAATAGCTAAAAAAAGAATAAGGGTTAATTTAATTTTGAAGTTCATTTTTTGGTTTGTTAAATTTCTAGTTTCGTTTTATATAATTAATGCCAACGTGTTATACGAAATGCACTTATTTTAGAGTTCAAAAATTAACTAAAAAATTTCACTAAATTTAGAAGGTATTTTGTCGTGATGCACTGTAATCTATTTGTAGATACATGATGCTAAAAGAAAAGGAATAGAACCTCTTTTTTTCCATTGAGGCCACCAAGCTGGGTCTATATCCGACTTATTTGCCGTTATTGTTCGCTTAATAGCCCCTCCTTTATTAAAGTCGCTTACTGATATACTGAACTCGTCAGATCCTCTAAAATCAAGAGCGACTCCTTTATAACTGAAGTTTTCATCTATACCACCATTAACAGGTTCTATTGTTACCTCAACTGTAATTGAAGTAGCAGTTTGACTTAAAACGCAAGCTTTCTGTCTAATGCCAGCAGAAGAATTCTGACCACTAACGCCACTTGATGCAAGACATTCACCTTTGTAATATGTCCAATCGGTACAACCTTCAGGGTCAATTGATGTTACTATTACTTTTTCAGGGAGCTTAACTGCATTTGTTTCAGCAAAGCATATAAAAAAGAAAGGGAACGCTATTATTATACTTTTAAAATCAGTTGTCATATTGTTTTATATTTTCTTGAGTTTTTTTCATGGTTTTAGAAAACAGTAACCGTCAACCTAATTTTCTTTCAAATAAATCAGTTTTATGGTTATTTATATCTTAAAATTTTAAGACATTATTTTTCATATTCACCTAAAGATTATTTTATCATTACTGTTTAATGTCCGTAAATAATATCTTTTAAGGGATTAAAATTTAATTGCACCCTAGAATAAAGTTTACTTTGATAACGTAACGAATATAAATTTCGTTTTTTTTATAAAACGATAGCCATAAATGTCACGAACTGCAGATTTATGAACACCAGTTACCTCATTAAAATCCATAACAATAAAATTGTGAGTCCATTTTGGTAACTAAATAGCTTTGAGTTTACTATTGGCAAGAGGTTGTTTCATTATGCAATAGGTAACCCAACATTTTAGATAGCATAAATATGGATGCTGCTTGCATGTCTTATTTTAGAGACCTATTTTATTAAAAATTATTAGTTTCTAAAGTGTTCTATATTTTTTTTAAAAGACCTAGAAACTTTAAGAGTTGTATTATCAAATAAAAGAAGCTCTGATGCTTTTAATACTTTTACCTGTTTTAAATTTACAATGTAGCTTCGGTGTATTTGTATAAATGAATCTGAGGGCAAATTGTTTAAAGCCCATTTTAAAGTCTGTCTATCTATTTCGGGCATCGTTTTAGTGGTCATGAAAAATTCTAAATAGGGGCCATCAGATGCAATGTATTGAATGTCTTCTATTTTTAAAACAGCCTTACTTTTAAGTAAAATTGTAGGGTTTGATTTTGTGTTTAATTTTCTTTCTAGATTATAAGACAACTCTTTTAGGGTCTCATTTCTTGAGGATAAAAGTGAATTTTCGTTTTCAAACTGTACTTTTTGGTGATATATTTTAATTAATTGCTTAATTATAGAAACAGAAAGAATGACAACTTCTAGTCCTATGCCCAAAAAAATAGGATTCAAAGGGAAAAAAGATTCTTCTATCATACCATATTCTATTCCTATATATGCTACAGATCCTACAATAGGAAAACTAAAGGCAATAAAAAATATAATAGCATTTGTTTTTTTTGTTTTATACGTTTTAAATGCAGCTATAAAAGCCAAAATAAAAACACAAAAAACCAATATATACATTATATTTAGAAGCAAAACTGTAGCTGATTGATACAAGTCTGTAAAGCAAATCCAAAAAAATATGCTAAATGTTAAAAGTATATTTATAATTTTAAAAGCTTTAACGATGATAGGTATTTTTGTTGCAATATTTAAAAATTTATTTAAAAAGAGAGTGCTAGAAACAGTAATTAATACAATTAGAATAACACGCGAGTAATTATTAAAGTGGTGCGATTGAGGGTATAAATACTGATACGAAAAACCCAGTGCTGTACATAAATATAAAATGATGAAGAACGTGTACGCTCCATAATAAATAAATAAAGACCTCCGCGTAATAATACCAGCAATTATAGCCATAAAGCTGATAAAACATAAAACACCAAAAAAGATTCCATAATATAGATTTTGTTTTATTTCATAGTTTTCAAATGTATTTTTATGCCAGAGGTATATTGGAAAACTAACAGAAGCATTTCTTTTGTCTATCATTAAATAATAAGCTCTGGCTTTTGGGCTATTATTTAAAGGAAATATGAAACGTCTATTTTTGTAATTACGGTCATCAAAAGCCTTATTACGATCTCCACCAAAGCCAATTTTAGTAAAACTAGTATCTGTTTTTTCATAAAGTTTAACTTGGTCTATAAACGGATTGTTAAGTTCTATTAGCAACTGTTTTTTAGGATGCTCTGTACTAGGAATCTTAAAATATAGCCAATAAAATTTTTGTGAAAAACCCTGACTTACAAGTTGTTGGCTTAATTGTAGTGCTCCTTTTTTAATAAGGCTATCTATTTGTATTACCGTATAGTTGACGTCGGTTTCATAAATTTTGGTGTAAGAATTAAAATTTACTTTTTCTTTAAAAGATAATTGCTCAAGAAAATCATTCTCATTTTGTGCAACTGATAAAAAAGGTAATATTAGTAAGGCTGCAAAAATAATTATAAACGAAGTATTTACATTAAATATTAAAATAGGTAATAGCTGCTGTTTTTTTTTCAAATCTTTTTTTTCAAATCTTATTAATTTATACAAATACTTATTGTTTAGTGTATAAATATTTTATTAAGGGTCATAATGTTTGCCAACGTGTTTGTATATGGTTTGTTGTGTGTTTCGAGCAACTAATTTAGTAAATAATAACGGACAAAGAAAGTCCGAGAGGACTTTCGCTAGTAGGTAAGAAGCCAGCAATAAATTATATGTGGTGTTGCAAACCGTTATTTATTTCAACTCAAGTTTGTTAATTCTATTTCCGACTGTAAATTCTTTCATTTCCTTTTCGAGATTATTAAAATCTACTTGTTTTACTTTCTTTATAATTTCTCCGTTTTTCATTAAATGAATTTCATCACAAGTATCCGCTAAAGTTGAAAATATGTGAGAAGAAATAATTACTGTTCTTTCTAATTCTTTAAACCTTTTTATAATTTCAGTTATAATTAAATTACTTTGTATATCAACGCCATTAAAAGGTTCGTCCAGAATAAAAACATCGTTTTGTTGCAAAAGAATAGCAGTTAAAGCCAATTTCTTTTTCATTCCTGTGGAATAAGTAGAAGCGTACTGATTTAACGGCAAATCAA